>Ga0315906_10003807_pt1 | contig 19775 bp, 15 predicted proteins | sample LakEriMetagenome_4_FD_203526 | JGI IMG/M metagenome (GOLD analysis project Ga0315906, IMG submission 203526) | Freshwater fungal communities from buoy surface, Lake Erie, Ohio, United States - Buoy 2 MA122 | ecosystem: Environmental > Aquatic > Freshwater > Lake > Lake biofilm | place: USA... | reverse complement strand
GTGGCCGCGTTTAAAGAACTCATAATAAGCATAATTCTCGTTTTCAGCGGTTACTTCCTCGATGACAACTGGCTCTTTGATTTCCTCATCAAATACTACTAGATAAAATTTTTCCATAGGCAATGGGTTTTGAGGTTTGATACGATTTTTTCTACTAATACCATTTAATCAGTAACTAGTAACAAGTAACAAGTGACAAGTGACAAGTTGCTTCAAATCAAATCCGTGCAAATTCCGCTTAATCCGTAAAATCCGTGTTCAATTTTTATTTCATTAGGCTTCTAAATCATCTATTGTCACTGATAACTTGTCACCGGTCACTTATGCCCTGCAGCCGCTGTATCCTCCAAACAAGCTTCACATCCTCCGTGGGGTAATCATACTCTTTGGAACGCATGTATACTTCTTCACGAGGGCCGAAACCGCTGCAATGGGTATGAGGGGTTCCGTCGTTTCGGATTCCTTTAGTATATACGAATACACGTTCTCCACGTGTCTCATATAGCTTCTCCTTGTAAACAGCCTTAAGTTGTTCGAGACCCATGGCGTACAAGACGGAATCAGAGTAATGGATGGTTTGACTGTGGGCAGCCGACGACAAGGCCACGCCCATGATAATGAGCATTTTTTTCATAGTAAGGTTTTAAGGCATGAAATGCCTGTTAAATAAATATGAGGTAAGAAACAGAGTTGCAACCAGTGGAATCGCCGATTTGGATTCCGGGCTGCAGGCAATTAAAAAAGACAGTAAGGTTGAAAGTTCAACTAGGCTTTTTTAGGAATTAAATAAACACATTGTATTTGTCGACGGCATACATTTACATATACCGTGCCAACAAGAAATCTTCTGACAAATCAAAAATAATTCTGACAATTATGGCAATCCAACAAAGAACCAATGGTCAATTTGTCGGGAAATGGCAGCATCGGCAGAGTTGCCACCGATGTTTTAAGGTTTGGGTTGATGAAAGCGCTAAACGGTTTTGGTGGTTCTTGAAATCATCGAATACAACTACAAACAATAATTCAGGTGCGAAATTATTTCGAGGGGATGAAGAACAGATGAAGATTTATACCTCATTCCTACGTATAAAACTGCGCAGCTTTTTCATATCCGTTATGGGACCTTCCAAAAAATCAGACTCACCATAGCCCCCACCATATGCTTTGATGCGAATACCCGTGGATAGGATCCAAATCATAGTTCGGTCTCCCTCCCATCCGTGTTTTACAAATGCGCCACTGTGGTCGCGCCTGTATCCCATAGAACGAATGGTGCGAATAATGCGTTGTTCGGGCGTGTACGCAATCAAACCAAAACAGGTAATGATGTTGCGGAAAATGGATTTGAGAATATTCATTTTACTTGGAAGGGTTACGATAAGCTGAATACAACAAAAATATCCCCACAACCACATCAATCAGATTCCACACTTCACGATCAAATGAAATCTTGAAGAAGGGCTGGAACAAGATGGCCAGGGCAATGTATAGAATCTTGAGTCCTTCGCTGCCTTTCTGGTTGGTGGTGAGGGCGAAATAGGCAAACAGCAAAGCACCCGACAACCGCACAAACTGATAATAGCCATACGGCATGGGTGCGAGGCAAAGGAACAGCAGGACGGCAAATACGATTTTGAGTGTCTTTTGCATGGCAATGATGAATTTTAACTAAATGTAAAAAATATTTATTGATCCATCAAATAGGCATATCCCGCTCCTACTTTTCCAGTCAACCCGGTGACTTTGTTCACTAACGCAAAATCCAAATCACCATTTGCATCCGACTTGATCTTGCGTGCCATGGGACCAGCATCGTGGATCAAAATGGTAGGATCTACATGGTATGTGTCGCGAACTTTAATGGCAGCTTCCAATATGTCTTTTATGGATCCGTGGATGTCGATGAAACGAACGCCTCCAGTCTGTGTGTCCCATACTATTGCTACGGTGCCACCATCATTACGTGAAAAGGCATCCAGTTGATCCAAATGGTAAACACCGGGGGATTTAATTTTAAGATTTTGTAGTGGTGGACACTTATAGATCTTGGAGTTATTGGCAGGAACAAATCCACCAACTTGCGTACACTTGCCCGAGACCATCTCCAGCGAATCGCCCTTCAAATGAAACTCCGAAAGCCGCCACTGCCGACCACATACAATATTCACACCTAATTTATCTCTGGGCGACAACGCATCTTTGCGCACATATCGAAAAACGGCTTTGTTGGTAGTAGAATCCAACCGCTCAACCTTTAACAAGAATCCATCGACAGGACATCGGACATAAAAGTTTTTAGTGTAGTCATGAACATATCCACTTATCAAATCCATATCCAAGAAAAACTGTCCAACGCCATACACACCTTTCAATTTAATTTGACTTGCATTGGCCCTACCAAGCTGGTGAGTAAACAAGACTACCTTGGCTTCTGATAGCTCGCTTGTTTGAAAACGGTATTGGTTGTCCTCATTTGTTTGGTTATAATTTATTGAAAAACCAGCATTTTTGGTGCTTATGAAATTGTTACCCCCGCACTTGTTATGCAACTTCTTCTGATGTTGTAAACAGACCTTATGTTGCTGGTCAATTAATGCACGCGAATTATGAGAAGCAAATAAAAAAGCGGCGCCACAGCACATAAATGCTACAAGCAGGCCAATCAACAGCCTATAATTACCTTTTACCATGTACTTAAAATTAAAACAATGCTGATTAACGAGCATTGCGCTGGCAAATTGTGTGCCAAATGAATTTTTCAGGCTTGCTTGATCACCCGCTCCACGAACTTCCACTTGCGCTTGAGCAGTCGGTTAGTATGGCGAGGGTGCAATTCGCCCTTGCGCCTGATGTATACCATGAACGTCTCGGCAAAATCCTCCATGGGCATACCGGCTGCATAAGTAGTAAAAAATGCCTCTTCGGGCATGTCTACGGGATCATACGAATCATAAGGAGCACCAAAAACATCTACAAATGCCTGACTTTTCCTTATTAGCTCTGGATAATAGTGAGCAAAGGCATGTCCGTATTCATGTCGGATGGTATCGCGCAATGAAAACACGGTTCCCGGAGACAAATTTGTTGGCATGAATTGAGGGATGTAAATATGTCCTTCTTTATACCCTAACATTCGATCTAAAATCCAAGAGCGGTGGATGAACATACCTTGAGCATCCCACATGTCTGGTTGCGGAACCATGTCCCAATACACATTGGCTTCCAGCAATCTACTCTCCTCATGCCAAAGTCCAAGCTTTGTGAATTCGCGCTGCACATGTAAAGTGGCGGCATTTACTTGGTTGAAGGTGATGCGGAAGGGAGGCATGGGGAATAAAATTAATTAATAAAAAATGGCTCGAGGATTCTGTGAATAACGATTACTTAGAAAATAATTAACACCGATAATTCCCTAAATATAAGTAGAAATTTAAAATCATGAATCACTTAATTGACATATTTTGTCAAACATTTGATTTAAAATTGCAAAAAATCATAATATGAAAAAAACAAATTTCCTAACATTACTTTTTGTGATTCTAAGTATCCAAGCTAACGCCCAACAATCCCAAAAGGAAAAAAACCAAACCAAAGCAGATGAATTCAGTGAAAAATCAGGCACTTTAATGGAACGCCAATTCATTGAAGTAGGAAAACTTAAGGGCGTAGAAATAAAAATCCTTAAAGTAAAAGACCTAGTTAACAATACCGGGTACTCAGCATTGCGATTCGAATATGAATACAAATCAAGCTATTCAAGCGACACTAAGATTTCAGCGATTGACCAAGACGAAATAGATGGGCTTGTTAAATCTATAAATGCACTTAAAACTAATGTGCTTAACACAACAAGAGACAACTACACTGAAGTAACTTTTAAAAGCAGAACAGGACTAGAGGCTGGTGCATATTACAGTAGTGATAAGCAAAAATGGACTGGCTATTTACAAATTGAAAAATATGACCGCAACTCAATGGTATTTTTTGCATCTGAGGATTTTGACCAACTATTGGAAATTATCGAAAAGGCTAAAACTATGATGTAAATAAGACTATTTGAACAACTAAAGAGCAGGTGTTTCACCTGCTCTTTTTAGTTTATGCCATTACCAGAAATATGATCAAATATCATTGGGTTCAAGATGCACAATATGCCATAGCATTAAAAAATTTATTGGTCACTTTCCAATGACTCTATATTTTAAAATGCTTATGTTACTAAACAGTTGAATAATGTTGAAAAATCCAATCATTTAAAAATGTGATTGGCTTTTCTCAATGTCGCTTATAGAGGCCAGTAATTTTCAGATCGTTTGTAAACAAAAAAATATAAAATAAATGTATATATTTGATTATCAATACATAATGATGTTATTAACTAAACGTTTAAGAATTGTACTTAAACTCATTTAAACGAATCTATTTAAGATATTTAAAGTATATAACATGATTGTAATGCGATCAAAAACAAAAAAAGAAACCACCGATGAAGCAGTTGAAAGAAGACTGATTTTTTCTGGTCACGAGTCCTTTCAATGCAGGAATCTTTGGCTGAAAAAAGGATATGATTTCATTAAGAATGGACATTCATTTAATGACGAAGACGCAGTTGTAGTCCTTGGGGTTGGTAAAAACATGGTCAGCTCTATCCGTCACTGGATGAAGGCCTTTAACATCATTGATGCCAATGATAAATTGACAAAATTCGCTGAAATGATTTTAGCTGACGAGGGATTCGATCCATTCTTAGAGGACGACACCACGCTATGGTTATTACATTACCAATTAGTTAAAAACAATTACGCATCAGTATACTCCATTGTTTTTAATGAATTGAGAAGGGAAAAGCTTGAATTCAACAAGTCACATCTAACTTCTTTTTTAAAAAAGAAAGCCGAGAAGCATAAAAACTTCACCTTGAACCAAAAAACATTGCAAGATGATTTTTCGGTTATGCTAAAAATGTATCAACGAAGTTCCAATACAGGAAAAGATGTGGAAGAAAGCTTTGCTGGACTTCTTACGGAACTCAACCTAATTCGATTCGAATCACGCGAAGGTGAAGAATTCGTTGTTATTGAGAATATAGAAAGACCTGAAATTCCAGATGCGGCAATTCTATATGCTATTGTGGATAATGAAAATTATTCTGAATCCATCAGTTTAGCAAACCTGGAGCAAGATTTCAATGGTGTAGGTTCAATTTTTGCCATAAATCGAACAGGAATCCAGTCAAAAGTGGAAAACATGATTTCCAAAAATAAAAACCTTGTTTTTAGAGATCATGCGGGAGTAAAAGAATTACAGTTCAAAGCTAAACCTACACCAAAAGCGATATTAAAAGAGCATTATGCCAATTAAATACTCAACATCCACAAACATTATTCGCGACTTAAAGAGAGACATTGGATACATAGTAACACCCAATGCGCTTCGCATAGTCGATCAAATAAAATCTGACTTCAGTCGTGGGCTACGATCATTCAACATAATTGGTTCTTATGGTACAGGCAAATCATCTTTTTTATGGGCATTAGAACAAAGCTTAACCGGTGGCAAAAAGATTTTTAAGACAGACTTGTTGCCTAATCAAAAAGTCGAAGTAATCAAATTTATCGGAGAATATAAATCTCTGACTCAAGTATTTTACGATCATTTTGAAATAAAAACCAAGGACCAGCACGTTGAAGATTTATTAAGTCTCATATACTTTCAATATGATGACTTAAGTAAAAAAAGTAAAAATCCGCTCCTCGTAATCGTTTTAGATGAGTTTGGAAAGTTCCTAGAGTATGCTTCTCAGCACGAACCAGAAAAAGAGCTTTATTTCATCCAACAACTAGCAGAATTTGCAAACGACCCGGAAAACAATATACTACTCATCACCACGGTACATCAAAATTTCGATGCTTATGCTATCTCTTTAAGCAATGCTCAAAAACAAGAATGGACTAAAGTCAAAGGCCGTTTTAGGGAAATAGTATTCAACGAACCTATTGAACAACTACTTTTCCTAGCTGCTGAGCATCTGCATAAGGGGAAGACAAAACCAGAAGCTGCAAAGGAGATCAAGCTTGTAAACAGCCTGCTCAAAAAAGCCAAAGCCACTAAAATCAACCCTAAATATGCCGAGGAAATTGCGGAAAAGCTTTATCCTTTAGATTTATTGGCCGCAAATGCATTGACCCAATCTCTTCAAAAATATGGTCAAAATGAACGCTCCCTTTTTTCATTTTTGGAAAGTACAGATGCAACAGGCCTTAACAAATACGATAAAAAATCCAATCCATTCTATAACCTTGCTTGCGTTTATGATTATTTAATTTTCAACCTCTACTCATTTATCAACTCACGTTACAACCCTGATTTTGGAGCATGGTCTGGGATAAAAAACTCTTTGGATACCGTTGAGAGAGTTTTCAATACCGACTTGCTCGATTATGAAAAAATCATAAAAACCATTGGGCTGCTTTCCATGACGTCACCCGAAGGCTCAGAACTGAGCAAAGACTTTCTGATCAGTTATTCAAAAAACTGCCTAGGCATCAGCAAGCCCGAAGTTTTGATTGATGATTTGATTGCAAGAAAACTCATTGTTTTCAGGAATCACCGCAATAGGTATTTACTTGCAGAGGGCACCGATTTGGATATCACCTCTGCTCTCATTGAGGCGGGCAACAAAGTAAATGACATAACAGATATCGCTACTTTGTTGAAGCGATATTACCAGCTGCCTCCAGTATTTGCGAAAGGTTATTCTTACAAAACAGGAACACCTAGGTGGTTTGAATATCGCATTACGGACCAGCCATTTTTAAAGGTACCAGCAAACGAAATTGACGGCTATATCAATTTGCTGTTTAGTGAAAGATGTTCCCTCGAAGAAGTCATACTGCATTCACAAGCACATGGCGAAGCCATTGTTTATGGTTTTTTCAAGAATGCCAAAGCCATTAAACAGCTTTTATTCGAAATAGAGAAAACCAGGAAGGTTTTAGAAGAGAATGACCAAGATCGAATAGCTTATCGAGAGCTTAACAATATATTGTTGCACCAAAAAAACCTTCTCAACCACTTTATTCTATCCAATTTATATTCAAGAAACCCTGATTTGATTTGGGTTTACAATGGAGAAGTGGTGAATATTGAATGCAAGAGGGATTTCTATAGACTGTTGACACGAGTGTGCTCCGAAGTATATCCTGCCACACCTATTTTCAACAATGAATTGGTCAACAAGCACAAAATCTCTAACTCCATACATCTTGCCAAAAAGAATTATCTCAAAGCGCTCATTAACGCTTGGAACCAACCAGACCTTGGTTTCGATAAAGATAAATTCCCACCTGAAAAAACAATTTATTTGACGCTGCTTAAGTCAAACGGCATTCATCTTTATTCGGACAAGGCCCAATACAAAGTTCAACCATCGAAAAATTCATCTTTCAATGCCTTGTGGCAAAAATCCATGGAGTTTTTGGAGAACTCAAAAACCGGCAAACGCAAGGTTTCTGAACTTACAGAAATGCTAACAGTTAGACCCTTTAAACTCAAACAAGGGCTAATTGATTTCTGGATACCTACATTTTTGTTCATCAAAAGGGATGATTATGCACTTTTCGGTAATGGTGGATATATTCCCCAACTCACCGATGAGGTTCTTGAGCTTTTGATTAAATATCCTGAAAACTATGAGATAAAAGCCTTCGATATTGAAGGGGTTAGGCTTGATATTTTCAATAGGTATAGGATGTTCCTGAACCAAGAAACCAAAGACCGACTTGACAATAGCTCATTTATTGAAACCATAAGGCCGTTCCTAACCTTTTACAAGGGTCTTCCTGAATATTCAAAGCAGACAAAACGCCTAAGCAAAGAGGCCCTTTCCATACGTGAAGCTATTGCATCATCAAAAGATCCTGAAAAGTCCTTTTTCGAGGACTTCCCCTTAGCTTTGGGATATACAGCCGACCAATTACAAAGCTCCAAAGAGGCCCTACAAACTTACACTAACAAGTTGCAGGACACTATTAGGGAATTACGAACATCATACGAAGATCTCGTTAACAGAGTAGAAGGCTTTATTTCGCAAGAATTTGCAAATGGAGAGCATGAGTTTGATAGATATAAAAAAACGCTCCAAAAACGGTTTAAACCCCTCAAAAAACATCTTTGCCTTCCGCATCAACGCACTTTTATTCAGCGCATAGACTCAGAAATTGATGACAAAAAAGCATGGTTAAACTCACTTACCCAGGCTGTATTGGGAAGACCTTTGGACAATATCAAGGATGAGGAAGAAATTGCTCTTTATGAAAAACTGAATAGCCTGATTCGTGAATTGGATGCGATGACCAGAATTTCAGGTATTTCAGCAGACACAGACAAAGAAGATGTTTTAGAAATTGAAATAAATGGCTTAAATTCGGCCTCGAAGCGTAGTTTGATACGACTGCCCAAGTCAAAATCCAAGCAGATTGAAGATTTGGCCGAAAACCTAAGGTCAAAACTTACCAAAGACAAAGAATTGAACATGATGGCACTAGCTTCCATGCTGAACAACCTGATGAAAAAATGACGAAGATTCGACATGTATTAGGCATTTCCGGGGGTAAGGACAGCGCTGCCTTAGCCATATACATGAAAAGCCATTATCCCCAATTGGATATTGAATACTATACGTGCGATACTGGAAAGGAGCTCGATGACACATACCAGTTGGTGGAAAACCTGGAAATCTATCTAGGTAAGAAAATTTTGAAGTTGAAGGCAGCCGATGGTAGCAATGAAGACCCCTTTGACCATTTTCTTAAAATGTATGGGGGCTACTTACCATCTTCTAACTCCAGATGGTGTACTAAAAAGCTAAAGCTTGATCCATTTGAAAAGTTTATTGGCGATGACCCGGTAATATCCTATGTTGGCATCAGAGGTGATGAAGAACGAGAAGGATACATATCACGCAAAACTAACATCCAGTCAATTTTTCCATTTCGAAAAAATATTTGGAGTGAAGATGTTATAGCTAAATTACTTGCCAACGCGCAGCTGGATCATATCAATAGTATTTTAGACAAGCTTAAACAAATCAAACCATCGGCTAGGTTCAAAGAATTATTGAATAAACCATTATCGCCATCCTTTTCTCAGCAGCAAAAACTCAACTTGTTGTTAGATGTCAGCATAACAGACTTCAATGAATTGGTTTTTGCTTATCTAAAAACAACTGAATATCCTCTTGCTAAAGAGCCAAATTTCCCTTTAGTAAATGATACCAACATCTTGGTGCGCGATGATATTTTCAAAATACTCAGGGAAAGTGGCGTAGGAGTACCTAAATACTATGAAAAAATCGATTTTGCTGTGAATGGAAAATCTGGCCAATATGCTAGAAGTCGTTCCGGCTGTTATTTCTGTTTCTTTCAGCAGAAAATTGAATGGATTTGGTTGTTCGAGCAACACCCAGAACATTTCAAAAAGGCCATGGAATATGAAAAGGATGGCTACACCTGGTGCCAAGATGAAAAACTGTCAGATTTGATTGAACCCGCCCGGATGCAACAAATTAAAGAGGATTTCATCAAGCGCAGCAACCGAACATCAAATAAAAACTCAGATTACTTAATAGACATCCTGTCTGATGCAGAAGGCGAAGGATGTGCAAGTTGTTTTATTTAATAACCAAACAAATAATTTTGATGATTGACATTTCAACTGCCTTCAGGCCAGAAATTATAAGCGTCTACGATTTCTTTCAAAAACCAGGTGTGGGCTTTTATATTCCAATATATCAAAGGCAATACGCATGGGACGACAAAAACATCATACAATTATTAGATGATATCACAAAAGGAATTAAAGATGCATGTAATGATCCATTTAATGAAATTAGATTTCTCGGCAACATAATTGTTGTTGCCGAGAACGACCCTGTAGGAAAGATAAAGCCTCAAGACCCTAACTTTTTTCCTTCAAAAGTGGAAAACATTATTGATGGACAACAACGCCTTTCAACAATAGCAATTTTCGCTGCTGTATTACATCAACATATCAATTCTACAAAACAATGCCTTGAAGACAAAATAAATAAATCCAAATTGCCTCAAATTGAAAAAGATGAATTATTGAAAGAAATAAATGAAATTACAGAATATTGGATTCAAAAACTGAGAGACACTTATTCGATAGACTTTAACAGCATTGGATCGCCTAGGCGCAAACCAAAAATTATCAGGCATTACGAAGACAAATGGGTAAAAGAAGAAAAGACAAATACTAGCTACAAATCAGATGTCGCTTTATGCCTCTTTGAATATATCGAACTATTTGAGAAAAGCATAAAACCATCAAACACAAAGACCAATAGTAATGTAAGCAAAAATATCGTAGAAATAGAAGAATGGATTATGAATGATGTATCGCAAGCACACATGATTTGCGATGAATTTGTACCAGCCCAAGACATACTTAAAACGCCGGATATTGTTAAATCAATTTACCCTTATAAAATCACTCAACTTGAGAAATCAATTAATGATCCCGCAAATACAAACAAGAGTCAATTCCAATTTCATTGCTGTGCTCTTTTACAAATACTTGCAGCGTGCCATTACTTGTTAGATAGATGTTGTTTGACCATAATTAGACCATCAAAAGATGATTGGGCTTTTGATATGTTCCAATCTTTAAATGGCACTGGCACACCACTCACAGCAATTGAAACATTCAAACCAGAAGTAGTCTATGTTGTAGAGAATAAAAAAATAGAATATAATTTATCCGTAGAAGGCATTCACTTTTCAAAAATTGAAAATTATTTCAATAATAAAAATGCAGAATCAAAAAGTAAGGACACCAGTAACCTTCTTACTTCCTTTGCCATAGCGTGTAGTGGTGAAAAACTAAGTTCACATCTTTCAAACCAAAGAAGAAAATTAGTTGAATGGTATAAAAAAAAGAACCATTCAGAGGATTTAATAGTATTTTTAGGCAACTACGCCGAATTCATTAATAAGCATTGGAAAAAAACCGATGGTAGTGCCTTGGATTTCCTTAACGGTAATTCAGAATACGAGACAAGTAAATTGCTATTTGCTTTTTTACAAGATAGCTCTCATGAAATGGCAATAACGATTCTCGGCAGCTATTACAATAATTATTTGATGAATAAAAGCACACATACTTTAGATGATTTTATTAAAGCACTTAAACTTGTAACAGGGTTTTATATTCATTGGCGATCCGCCGAATCTAATAAAGGGCTAGACAATGCTTACAGGAATTTTTTTAATGACAACAAGAAAAGTAAATCAGGGTCCAATTCGGGCCATAATTGGTTAAATAACCAGTCAGGTCTTTTAGAGATAAATAAATTACAAGACTATATAATTAACACACTTAAGGACAAGAAGATTTATGACCGGAATGATTGGATAAATAAATCTGAGAGTAACTTAGGCTATGAAAATCATAAATCTATTTGTAAAATAGCCTTACTCGTTGCCGCTAATGATACGATTCCTGACAATAATGAACCAGGTCTAGTCATAAAAAGCAAACCAGGAGCGGCCCCATACCTCACCTATACTAAATACAAATCGGACGATTTAAAAACGCTTGAGCATATTGCACCCAAGATTAATAGTGGCAATTTGTGGGATAGTGATTTATATGGCAACGATAAAATACACCATCGTATTGGAAATCTCACGTTGCTTCCAGGAGAAATAAATACGTCAATGAGCAATAAAGGATGGATTGAAAAGTGGTTTTACTTTTCACATCTAGCTGAGAAAAGCATTAGCAAAACAACAAATCTTGAACAATCAGCTTTGAATACAGGTATCACTTTGAAAAAAGAAACAATTAAAATGTTAACTGATGCAAAATACGCTGAACATATTGTCCCAATCACCAAAGTGGATAAGAACGGGAATTGGGATAAAGCACTCGTCTTGAAAAGAAGTAAAAATATCTGTGAATTACTTTGGGATTACTCCACAAAATTAATTGAGTTAAAATAAATCTTTCTCAATCCTCCCTCATAAACTCAGCTGCCATTTTTCCCCAATCCACCCTCGCGTCCTGAACTTTATCCTTTAATCTACCATCTGGTTGCTCATCTTCAAAGCGAGCCCAAGCCATCAATAAAAGCTTTAGGCCATCCTTGGCCTTGCGAAGTCGTTTAACCAGTTCTCCCTTTTCTGTATCAGGATCAATATATCCACTCAACACTTCAACAAACTGTTCGTAAGCAGGGTGCTGAGTGTTTAGTTTGATAATTATTTTACCTCCCACCGGACTTACCGAGAAAAATGCTCGCGTTTGAAGTGATGCGGTCACAATTTGAAATTTAGAAGGTGACTCAAAAAGCTCTTTGCCTAGTTCATCGGCTCCAGGCACATCATCCACAACCAAATCCGTAACTATGGCTTGTATATTTTGCTTTTCCGACTTGTTTCTAGCATTCGATTCACTTGCACCTGTAAAACCTTCGGCGATTCGATTTTCAGTTACTCGAGTTGCAACTAATTCAGGCGAATTGGAATCAAGCCCCAAGTATCTTTCGTTTGCATCAGCCGCTTCCTCCAGCCGAGTTGCTTGTGCTTTTATGATATTTCTTATTTGACCTAGTTGATTTTTAATATCAATTGCGATTTCAAGTAAATATACTTTAGGGTCATCATCCTCCCTAAGCTCATCCTTGTATTCCTGGATTGTTTGCTGACGATCCTTCAACTCTCTTTCAATGTCAAGCTCCCCCATTTCTTTGAAGTTAACGGCATATTGCTTATTGTTTGTTACACCGAAAACCTCATCTAATCCAGGCGGAAAATCAACTTCAACACCCCACCACCTCTCCCTTGGGTCATATGTATTAACCCAACTACGATCTAAATCAAGTTCACGTCCAGCTCTCAAAACTGAAACCCCAACATTATCTTTTGCATGTTTACCATGCTTTCTACTACCCGGATTCACACCTTTTCTGACTAGTTCATTGGCAATAGAGTATCGAACACATACTTTATGGTTCGAGCCGTTGTACTTAACATTATATGACTTCTCGTATCCATCATCACCTCCATATTTGTTAAACATAGGATCAGGAAGTCCCTCTTCAATTAAAAGTTCGGACACGCTAGTGTTTTCCATTAAATACAATGGATCATTTGCCAAAAACTCTTGCTCTAGTATAGGACTATTGTAGTTGTTGTCTTTATAGACCGAGGCAATAATTTTTGATTGACCAGAATTAATGAATTTACGATACATGCGTCCTACTAAAAATTCAGAATGGTCAATTATGGTTTTTCCGGTTTTCCATAAACAGCGATCTAGCTCAGACCAGATAACAAGAGTTCCAGCCCTACCAGTCTTGCCTATTACTTGCTTCCATGGATTGGGCACCTTTCTTTTTTCAGGAGCAGGAACCTCATCCATATTTCCAGAAACGACCTCATTGATATCCAAATAACTGTAAACCGAATTTTCTATTGAATCCTGCCAGGTATACACTTCAACTTTCTTAGCCTGTGAAATTGAAGAAGACGGCAACCCCATGCCAAACTTTCCTATTGTCTCTGGCGTTTGGTTATCCAGGTTAGTTCCATTTCCAAATTGCAATGCCATACGGAGCACATTTTGATTCATGCCGGATCCGTTATCTAAAATTGCAATTTGATCTATCCTAGATACTGTTCTGCTACCAGAATACTGGTCTTTTTCAATGCAAATAAGGTCGACGCGACTAGCACCATGTTGAATTGAATTATCAATTAGTTCAGCAATTGCATAGGCAGTGTTTCGATACCCATTATCTCGCATAGATTTTACCGCAAGATGCGGAGGCACAATTGAAAAATTCTTCATAATAATATTATTATTTTTTAGTTAAAATTAAATATCCTTCCAAACATCATCCCAGTTGGCAAATGCCTCAGCAACACTTCCAAAACCAGGCAGGCTATCGTCAACAACAGTAACAATTTCAGCCTCGTTGTTGCCGCCCGAACGAATGCCTCTGATAGCCCTACCTACCATTTGACTATACAGAACCAATGAATCCGTTGGACGAGCTATAACAGCACAGCTCGTTTGGGGGGCATCGAATCCTGTTGTCAATATACCGAAATTACAAAGAATTTTAGTGTAAGATGCGGTGGCAATTGGGGTTTTATATGATTCGATAGCTGCGTTTCTAACAGATATAGGTGTATCCGATGTGACTACCATTGAATCGTGTCCCACAGCGGTCAACAAACTATTTAACAAAATAGCATGATTTTTATTTATGCCAAACAATATAATTCGTTTGTGAACTTTTGCAAGCTCATTCACTTTACTAAGTATAAGTAAATTCCTTGCTTGATCCTTGGAAATCTGATCTAAGATATAATCTGGTAGCTGGTAGTTGTTCCTTAAATAATCATAGTCTGAGTCTGTCAACCTTATTCCAGACTTGTGCAACAATTTTGTATTGCGTGTTCGTGCAAGATACCCTTCTTCAACTAGATAATCAACAGGATTTTGATAGCCTTCGATTTCAATTTTAATTTTTTGTCGCATAAAAAATCTGGCCAATTTCTTGTCAACAGAAACATCGTTCCAAGTACGACCAGGTGTTGCTGACAAACCTATCAATGAGGCATTGTTGGAAACAACTATCGATTCAATAAGCAATTTATAAGTAGGCGCGATAGCCTGATGGGCCTCATCCATTATTACCAACAAACATCTAGCTGCAAAAGCGCTAAAAACTCCGATGTCAGACATCAAAATATTGTATGCCTTATTGATACCCGCAACGATAAATCCTTCTCTAATTTTCCTCAAATCAATATCGGATTCACCCCATAGTTTATAAGCTTCTATCCTTCTATTTCCAAGAAAACCCCAAGCCTTAAGAAACTCGGAATAAGCTTGGTCCAATAATTCACTTGTATTAGCAAACCAAATTACGCAAACATTTTCGTTTTCAACCAAATGCCTACAGACATAACTCATGGCCGTACGCGTCTTTCCTGAGCCAGTTGGCATGTGAAGCATAACTCTTCCGTTATTTAATTTAAGCAAGTTTTGGATTTTGCTCAAAACTGTCCGCTGGTAAGGATATAAAGCATAAGCCGGCTCAATTGGATATGATTGAACCCAAGCGGGCTTGATTTCTTCAATTAATGTAGGCAATTCAAAAAAATCAAACAAAACATTCAAATCATTTTTAGAGAAAGTATATGAAGAAAGATAAACCCATGGGTCCGATACCATTATTTTGCCCAATTGCTTTATGAGTTGTCTGATTTCATCCTCACGGAGCAAAGGCAATAAAATTGAGCGAAACTGTTTATCTAAAAAAAGCTCATATGTAGAATAGGTGTTTAAAAGGACTCTATTCAACTCACCTTTATACAAGTATTTTGAATCAAGCTTATTCAATGTACCAATAACATCATCACCAAGTATTTTTTGGTAACCATCTATATCCAGCCTAGATAACAATAGTTCGAATTTCATAAGCTAATGCGAATGGAGTTACCAAAAATACCAATTGCTGAAAGCACATGGGATTCCCCTACAATACCATTTGAACAAGCACTTCCCGTGGATGCCACAAATTCATTTTTCATCCGAATTAAAAAATCTTCCGCATCGCCCTCTAATAAAGAAAAAGAGAGAATAAATGGAGATGTGTGTACATCATTGAAGTTTATCTCGCCAAATTCATTATTTTGAAAATAAGCTATTAACTCCGAACGCTTCTTCTGTGCACGAGTTATTCGATTTTCCATCTCACTTATTGCAATTTCAGCAGCTAACCCCATCCCAACAATTAGCGGAGTATTATAGGTGCCACTTCGTATGCCGCCTTCCTGGTTACCGCCATGAAGCAAGGGTGTTAATTTCAAACCCTTTTCGACATACAATGCACCGACACCCTTGGGGGCATAAAACTTATGACCAGACATTGCTAAAAGGTCGATATGGTCGGTCAAAACATCAACCGGAATCTTGCCTACGGCCTGTGTAGCATCACAAAAAAAAGCTACACCAAGTGTGTTGCACAATTCTCCAATTTTAGCAATATCCTGAATGACACCTATCTCATTATTTACATACATGACCGAAACCAGTTTTGTGCGTTCGGTGATGTTTCTTTCTAGATCATCTAGGCTGATTAAGCCATTTCTATCAACCTTCAAATACGTCACATCATACCCGCGCGTAGCTAGATACTCGCAGGTGCTCAATACAGCCTTATGCTCAGTTTCAACAGTAATTATATGTCCACCATCAGCAGCATTAGCTTCTAAATATCCCTTAATCGCCCAATTAATGCTTTCCGTCGCGCCTGATGTAAAATAAATCTCACGAGCATCGGCATTGATTAAATCTGCTACACTCCTTCTGGCTTTTTCAATTGCATCCTTAGCAACCTTTCCATATACATGATTGCTACTTGGATTACCGAAAATCTCATTAAAGTAAGGCAGCATAGCCTCTAAAACCCTTGGATCAACAGGGGTCGTGGCAGCGAAATCATAATACAAAGGTAATCGTGACATATCTTTAGTTAACCAGATATCAGTAAATAGGAAAGTTAATAAGTTACAAAATCTAACGGGTGTAAATTAGCTTTCCAACCATGCCGTAAACATGAAGTTTACCCCAAGCACCAGTTGGTGCCGTTCGAGCCTTTCCTTTTAATTTCTCCCCTTTTGACTTATTTACATGCAAAACCGAGGAAGTCTGATTAGGACATAGAACAGTATCTTTAATCCAACCTTGAATTGCATCAATATGGTGCTTTTTCAAACGTGTAGTCTCTTTCACAAAAAAGCCATGCTTTTGAAGTTCCTCAATTATTCTAACACTAGAAACCTGAAGCTTCTTACTCAAATTAAATACTCGCAAGTCATAAAACCCAATACATCCATTATTCAATTCATTAATTGAATTTAGTTGTTCAGCACGCCTTTCATTAAATCGCTCTTCAATTTTTTTTAAATTTTTATGTTTAAAAATCAAATTGGATTTTTTATCACCTGCAGGAACAGTTTCATTTTTTGATTTGGTCGGAACAATCCTTTCCTTATGAGCCTTACTCCTTAGAGAGTGCAATAATTTTAAGTCTACTAGACTGATAGCCAAACTAACAATTTTGGGGTCTTTGTAAATCTTTTTGATGTCTCGCTTAAGCTTCTCAATTTTATCTTCAGCGAAATTTTGCTTCTTGAAAAACAATTCTATTTCAGGAAAATGATTTATCATAAAGGAATATAACTAATGCAAAGTCAAATTATCATTTCTGAAGTTTACCCGATTAAAATCACACTTATAAAAGTAAGTTTATTTGTCCAAAAACACAATCTCATCTTTGCAACATCTCCTCTAGCAAATTCTAAATTACGCATTAAAAAATCTAAAAATGCATACCGAACAAACTAACTTTCAATACATTAAATCAACATCATTGATTTTACTCAATTCATTGAGTGTTTTTACTCAACATATCGAGTAAATCAACTTTTCAACCTAGAAAACCGTCTGATGTAAATCTCACGAAAAGTGCGAACCGTAAGCACGGCTGGCGCAGGGGCAGGTTTGTGCGACAAGGTCGAGCGAGCGATTGTTTTCCCGATAGCTTTCGGGAGTGGTGCCATTTAGGTCACACAACGAGTGACAGCAATAACCATTACTCAATCAGCTTTTTACTTACACAGAGCACCTATCAACCCAACTTTTACCCCATTTTCCTACATTTGAGTCAAATACTAACTACATGAAACTCGTAACTATTACCCTATTCTCTTTCATTTGTTTGATTCTGAATCCAGTGATGAGCCTGGCTTGCAGCGATGCAGGAACGGCTTCGGCAACGCAAACCACCATCTGTAACAACAGCAGCACCACACTCACACTCACCAACTACATTGGCGCCATACAATGGCAGGTGCTCACAGGTGGTAACTGGACAAATGCCACTGGCACGGGATCCACCACCGATAATTATTTGGTGTCGCCCACTCAAACCACCGACTACCGCGCCGTGGTAACCGCCGTAGGCTGCGCACCCGACACCTCCAGTATCGTAACCATCACCGTAGGGGTGACCCCTCCCTCCGGAGTGGGTGCCTCACGTTGCGGATATGGTCCCATCACTTTGAACGCCACTGGCAACAACATTAAATGGTTTGCGAATGCATCAGGCGGAACCGCATTGGGTACGGGATCGAGTTTCACCACCAATGTAGCCAACACTACCACCTTTTATGCAGCATCCTCTGTTGGAGGTGGCCCTCCCACTCCACTCACCACTACCTTTCAGGCAGGCAACGGATTTGATGGAAACATGTTCGACATCACTGCCATCAACACCATCACCATCGATAGCATCGCCGGAAATTTCAACGCTGGATCGGGCACTGCAGAAGTATGGTACCGCGTAGGATCCTACCAAGGATTCACGGGCAGCAATGCCGGCTGGACACAGGCCTGTGCTGTGCCTTACACCTCTACCGGTAATGGTGCTCCAGGTACCACCATCAACGCAAGTTTGAACATCACCATCCCGGCCGGACAAACCTATGGCATTTACGTACACGCTTCGGGTGGTGTACAATACACCAATGGCACCAACGTTGGAAACCTCTACACCTCCGATGCTAACATACAGGTTTTTGAAGGTCATGGTGGTGCATATTTCAACCTGGTGAACCAGCCACGTATCTTCAACGGACGCATCATGTATTCGGCCGGCTGCGAGAGTACCCGTACGCCCGTAGTCGCCACCGTGATTCCCGCACCAACATTCTCGATTAGCGCAAACCCTCCAGCATTGTGTCAAGGACAAACCTCCAATATTTCGGTAAGCAGTACCAATGCCAATTACAGCTATACGTGGTCGCCCGCCACTTCATTAAGCGCTACTACGGGCACCAGTGTTACAGCAACACCCAACGCACCGATTACCTATACCATAGTGGCAGATGACGGCTTATGCGGTTACATCGACAGCGTTTTTGTTGATGTAGGACCTGCCTCTGTGGCAGGTAATGCGGTAATCAGCACCGACACCATTTGCTTGGGAAGCAACGCCACACTGTTCCTCACCGGCAACACGGGCAACATCCAATGGCAAAGCAACACAGGCAGCGGTTGGGTGAATGAAACCGGAACTGGTTCCACCACGGCTCAATATTTGGTATCGCCAACCACCAACATCCAATACCGCGCGGTGGTCACCAGCGGAGGATGTGCTTCTGCCACCACAGGCACACTCGGCTTAACTGTTCTTGCCGTTACTGATCCACTTACCACTAATGACACCATTTGTGGACCGGGAACGGTAAACCTGGCCGCGAGCGGACAAGGTGTGTTGAGTTGGTATACCTCGGCCACAGGCGGCAACAGCGTGAATGTGGGCAGCACCTACGCACCTTCCATTAACAATACCACCACTTATTACGTGGAGGCATCGGCGGGTGGAACCTACAACGTAGGACCGGCCAACTCATCTATCGGCACCCAGTTTCCTGTGAGCAGTTCCGATTGGGGAATGAGTTTTGATGTCATTCAACAAGTATCATTAGACCGCGTGTATATCTCACCAGGTGGCACTTCAGGACCCATCACCATCAACTTGCGCGCATCACAAGGGGGAACTATCTTAAATACCATTACGGCTAACGTGATTGCGTTTTCCGGATTGCAACCCATCACACTGGGATGGACCATCAACCCTGGCACTGGATACCGATTGGAATTGGCAAGCG
>Ga0315906_10003803_pt1 | contig 19789 bp, 34 predicted proteins | sample LakEriMetagenome_4_FD_203526 | JGI IMG/M metagenome (GOLD analysis project Ga0315906, IMG submission 203526) | Freshwater fungal communities from buoy surface, Lake Erie, Ohio, United States - Buoy 2 MA122 | ecosystem: Environmental > Aquatic > Freshwater > Lake > Lake biofilm | place: USA... | reverse complement strand
CCCGCAGGGCGACCACGACCACGCTTGGTAACGGTAGATGTGTTATTCATACGAGGGAGAATGTACCACATTTTAATCCACCGTCAAGCGATTTCTCGAATTTTTTTCAAAAAAAAATCACCCTCAAGTTTCCAAGAGGGTGAAGAAGGGGCGGCGATTTTTAATTAATTTTTAATCCGCTTTGGCTTCAGGAGTTTTGTTGGCTGGATTTTCGGTTGCGGTTTCGGTTGCCACCTTGGGGGACTCTTGGGTTTGGGTTGGGGCTTCATTTTGAACCTTCTTCTTAATGAAGAAGAAATATCCTACAGTTAAGATGAAGCCTAAGATAGCTAAGGTTGTCAAGATGAATGCAAAAACTGGGTGAATTGCCGGGGCATTAGATGGTTTTTCAGGTTCAACTACAGGAGCTAATTGTACAATCTTTGGCGTTAAATCAACTGATGTTGGCTCAACGATTTTTTTAATGTGGCTATCTATAGCTGCATCCAACTCCTTATTTGGTTGCTTCGCATTCGCGTTTGAATTTTTAATATTTAATAAAGCCTCATTCGTCTTTTGATTAACTAATATATTTAAATCTTTTTCTTTTACCATCACATAGTTTTCCGCATTGAATGAGACCTGCGCAGGTTTATTTGGCGTAACTGGATTCGTGTTTGGTTTATTTACCGGGTTCGCATTCGTGTTTGGAGTTACAAACATAGGGGCATTAGAGTTTATTCTTTCCCCTTTACTATCTGTTCTATTATTAGGAGTAAACATGTTGCAGCCAGATAACAAAAGCACCAGGCATATATTTAGTCCGATCTTATTCATGTTTGCCCCCTTTATTTTACATGAGATTCTAGCCTTTGTCAATCCTTTTAGAGAAAAAAGTGCCCGGTCCTTACCAGGAAAACACTTCACTTTATATAAACCTTACATCTTCAACGCTTTACAAAAAACGCATATTTGGCCCAGTTTCTCTGCTCAAATGTCAATCGTGTTCTTTTTGATATTTTCTTTTACAGTTTTAGTTAAGGAATGTATTGACAAGAGGTTCTCTCTGTGTTCTAATATGTTCCTTAACGTCCCATTACAGTAGGCCACAAACACAACTACCGTTGTGATAAGGCTTAACACAACTGCTATTGGAACAATAACAAACAAAAACAAAACCATTATAAGGAGAAACGATGAGAGTCTAGCTAATAGCATAAAAGTTTATTTAAAATTGCGAGAATGAATTAAAATTAATAAAAAATGGGGCCGCGCACATATGTATTCCAACTATCAAGCTTCTCTTAACAGTTCAACTATCTCTTCTTCTTCCTTACTGTATCTCTCTATTATCCTTACCTTATCTCTCTTATATCTTATGAGAGAAACTTACCCCTATTTTTCTTACTTGTCAAGCCTCTTTTGGGCTTTTCTTTTGGTTTTGAAAGATTGGGGCTTTTTCACTGCTATTTCGACCTTAGATTCCTTCATTTTTCTTGATAAAATTTCGGCCTCGACGCGAGAGCATTCGTCCATCATTTTTTGGCGTGTTTTTTGGTCATATTCGAAGCTCTTTTTAAGCAGATAAACAGAGAATCCTATGACAAATAATAGGCCCGAAACTGGCAAAATAATGTCCATTAAAATATACATACAGTTTAAATTAATAATAATTAAGTGCGCCCATCAATTCTTTATTAAAATACAAAGAAAAACCCCCAAATTAGCGTTTGATTACCAATTTGGGGGCGTTAATGGGAGGAATTTTAATTAAGTTTTAGCTTGCGGCAGGGGTCTCAGACTCCTTGGCAGCTTGAACCAAAGGAGCAATGACGCTGAAACTTGCCTTCAGCGCCTCATGCTCCTCAACGGTAACAGTGGCGCGAGTATAAACTTGAAAGAAGTTGTTAAGGGCAGTATCAGGAGCCAGCTTAGATTCAGTCTTGTTGGCTGGGTTTGCCAGACCACCAAGAACTTGGAGGCTTTCCTTCAGAGCTTCATGCTGCTCAGGAAGAAGGCGCGATTGACGATGAAGTGCGGCAAAGTTTGCCAATGCTTGATCGGGAGTGATGTTATTCATAGTTTGTATATATTATGTTTTTACGGAAAATTTGTCAATCTATTTCTTGAAGAATTTCAGCCCATTTCTTTGAATAGATCTGAAGATGAAATAGGGAAACCAGATGATTTTGGGAATTTTAATTATTCTAACATTAGGGGCGTTGATAAGCTGGGGTTTTTCTCCATGCCATATCCTGACCGTCACTTTGCCCCCGCCTTTAAGATTTACGTTTTCTATGATACCATTGCGAGTGGGTGGAGTGGAAGGTGTCCAGTAGTTGTCGTACTGCCCGATTTCAATAGTGTATTCGGAACCTTCGCTATCAAATAAAATGTTTTTTAAATGCCAACCGTTGATGCTTCCTTTTAACGTGATGCCATTTTTTAATGGATAAAGGGTCAAATCTTGGAAAACATAGTTAGTTCCACGAACTGCATCAATGCAATCTTCTTGCCCGCCAACTATCTCCACGCCTTTAACCAAAACATTTTCGCAATTGGAGAACTTCATAACGTCATCATAAATGCTTGGAACATCAGGATTGCGCCAAGCATCTATAATTAAGTCCTTTTCAGCTACATAAGATTTAAAATTATTGTCTTTTTTCATAAAGAAATTTCGCCGCGCTCTTTTAGCTTTTTGGCGTTTGCTATGTGGAGTTCTTGAACCTTGTCCTTGTTCTCACCATTGTAAGGAACAGCATAGCATTTCTCTACCATCCAATCATTTACGTTAATTCCGCTTTCTGTTTCTATCCTACCGAGAATGCGCCCATACTTTTCTTCTGGGTCGATTTCTGTTTCTACTGTCAGGTATTTGGAATTGCAAAGAAGTTCGTTTAATTTAGTCTTGGATATTAGACCGCGAGCCTTTTCTTCTTTATTGCTTGTTCTGCTTTCTGGAGTGTCTATACCATAAAGACGAATTCTTTGGTTTCTCAGCCAAACTCCAAAACCCAGATCAAAGTCAACTTCAATTGTATCTCCGTCGATAACTTTGATCAATTGGGCTTTGTATTGGTACATGGTAAATATACTTTACATCAAAGCCGCTTCCATTTTGAACCTAAAAAGATTCTTGATTCCATACTTATTGGACAAAACTGTTAGTTCAGTTAAAAAATCTTTAATATTCATTTTAAAACGATTCGATCTATTTCTTTTTTCATCCAATCTGGTAAACAACTAGGAATGAATCCATGCGGCGCATCTCCTCTGGAGTTCAGCACAACCGCCGCACCAAGATATGCCAGCGATCTTACTCTTTCGGGATCAAGAGTTTCGCCGTCATTGTGCGGGAAAGTGCATAAACAACCAATATCGTCGTTCATTTCCGAGAACATCATTGGATAGTTTATGTCTCGTAGGTAGTATTTGTCGCAGCCCATAACTATTTCTCCTCCCCAATTAAAATCTTAATAATCTTTTCTGCATTCTCCTGCATAGAAGGATAATGCAAAGTATTGAAAGACTCTCCATGCTTCTTGATAAACTTATCCCAATCTTTTTTCTCTTCTGGGGAGAGCGGCGTTTTGTTGGGACTAGCCTCGCAAGCCTTTCGGATAATATTTATCAGTTTATCTTCCATTAAACGAGCCGCAGCATGAATAGCGGCTTTGTCAGGATAGATTTCTTGGCGAATAGAAGTGCAACCATCTTTGACTTGAATTAGCCAAAAGCCATTGCGGAGACCATCATAAGCATATGGATCATTAACTGGCACGAACTTCTTGCCAATCTTACGGTAAAGACGTTGATCTTCCTTAATGGCAATACGACTGCGATTAAGATCATCTTCAGATGAGTAGAGGTCACTGAACCGCATACTAAACATTCTGCGATAGCGTTCAGCTTCGTTCTTGTAGTGTTCTAGTTCTTTCATGCGTTTTGCTTGTTGGCTAATTTATATTCTTTATAATTCTCTCCCTTAGCAACTTCTTTGTTCAAAACTTTAAACCAACCTCTTCTTGAGTGCATTTGTCCCTCTGCGCCGCTCACTTCACAAGTTCTGCCAGATGCGATGTCGGCAAAGTGAACTATTCCGTCAAAGTAATCAGCATACCGCTTATTGATAGCGTCAAGTTCTGGATACTTTTTCGTTTCAACTAGAGAAGTGTTACCCTCATCGTATTCAAGATGGTAGTAAAAGCGAAGAGTACCAAACTTTTCTTTTACTTGGTCAGCTACTACTTGAGGAGGCTTTACATTAAAAAAATACCTATACCTAATCTCGCCGTCTTTATAAGAGTAAGGTTTAATACCTAAACGTTTGCCATCTTCTTCATCTACTTCAATAGCAGTAGTATAGGTATAGGTAAGAGCTTCGCAAAGCACATCGATAAGATTGTACCATCCGTCACCCACTTCCAAGCCGAAAGCCATGCAAGACTCTTGCGGAGACTTGTTGGCGTCTCCGAAAATTTTCGGATACTTGGCGAAAAGTTTTTGTTCTAGTTCTGTATTCATTTTAAATTTCCTCCATAAAAATCAAACGTTTTTTCTAAGTGATCTAGTGCCGAAACCACATCAGCAAACTCTTGCTTTTGACATTCGGTTAAACGCTTTTTCTTTTTAAGATACTTAATATCGTTACGAAGATAATTGATGGTTTCCCTTAAAGAACAAACCACAATACGATCCGCTGTATCTCCATCGATTTCTACTTTATCCATTTTAAATTTCTCCTAAAAGTGTAAGGGCGTCGTTGATTTCTGAACGAATATCGGCCAACTCTTTCTCGTATGAACTATCTTTGTCAAGACCGTATTTCAAAATACTTCTCAATCTAGTATCAATGTCATACAGAGCAGACCAAGCTGCGCCAGCATTAACAGCGCGAAGATGTTCGCTATTGTCTTCTGGCAAATTAAATTCTAATGTGGCTTTCATTACTTTTCGAGTTCAACTGTCCAATGAGTATCGTTATAAACGTGATCAAAAAGAATTTCTTCTTCTGAAGAAGTCAGCATCATCTTGGATGCCAGTGCGGCGAACAACCTATCTTCGATCTCTCTGTTTTTAACTACAATCTTTTTGAAGTTTTTGACTAGCTTTTGGTTTTGCTTGCTGATCTTAAGTTTCATGAATTTATAATGTTAAAAAATGATTCTGGCAGGATAACGTTTTCTGGAATGAATTTACCTTTGAATAAATTTGCGATCTCCTCTTCTGAGTAACCAGCAAGACCGCAACCAATTTTCGTGACCAAGAACTCTGTGTCTGGGTATTCCATAACTTCACTGAGGAAAGAATAGATGTAGAATTCTATCTTGTCAAGAGAAAGTGTGCGAATAAACGTGTCTTTTGTAGGAATCGCAAAAGATTGGCCTTGTAAGCCATAACCCATGCCCATTTTCGCTCCAAATTTTTCTACAGCTAATTTCGCTGCACCAGCACCGTGAATGCCAGCTTCATTGGAGCCAAACACAAATACTTGGTTTTTCTTGAGTTTTGTGATTTTATCTGGGGTGAATTTCATTGTAAATTGGTAGCCGCAGTGGGATTCGAACCCACACGCTCTTACGAGCATTCGATTTTAAGTCGAATAGTGTCTGCCAGTTCCATCATGCGGCCAAAAGTTATTCCAGAACTATAGTCTTACGGTTCAAATAGTCAATGGCTTTTTTCAAAATTCGCTCATCGTCATTGAATCTGCCAAGAGCAAGATTGCAGTTATTACATATATAACCGCGAAACTCATGAGAGAAATGGCAATGATCCAATATCCAATCATGCGTATAATTTGAGCAAATTGGGCATTCGCCAGCTTGAGGCGGGGGATTTTCATCTTTTAATTTTTTTCTGAGAACTGATAGTTCTTTGCAGCAAACTGTGCAAGTGTTTTTTCTGCCGCCAGTTGACGAGGCGAAGAATGGGAATTGTTCAATTTCTTTTTTCTCTCCGCACTTGCGGCAGCACTTCATTGAATCATGATAATCTTTAGTTTGTAAATTTCAATCGGTGGCGCGCAAGGAATTGAACCTTGATGGCAGTTGCCCTGCCTTGTCCATGTCGGCTGCTAAACATCGGCCAAGATGACGACGGAATCGAACCGTCTTAGCCCTACGCCAAAATTGGTGGTTCCACTGGGATTCGAACCCAGAACCAACGACTTAAAAGGACGCTGCTCTACCATTGAGCTATAGAACCGAAAATTGACCCTCTCTCAATAGCGTCGTTGTGTAGTCAGATTACAAGTGTCTATTCCACCATGAATCTGATTCCATTGCTACCAAACGCCCAGCATTCAATAGATTCGTGAATGCAGCTAAGGGAGAGGGTTTCTGGGTAATTACTCCCAAAAGTGTAAAGAACAAAAATTGGTCGTCCCGCTGGGATTCGAACCCAGAACCTAGCCCTTATAAAGAGCTTGCTCTAACCAGTTAAGCTACGGGACAAAATTGGTGGGCGATGAGGGATTCGAACCCCCGATCAAAGAATTATGAGTTCTCTGCTTTGAACCACTAAGCTAACCGCCCATTGGCGCGAGGACCGAGAATCGAACTCGGAACCAACAGTTTAGAAAACTGTTGCTCTATCCAGTTGAGCTATCCCCGCGAAATTGGAGCAGCAGATGGGACTCGAACCCACAACATCCAGCTTGGAAGGATGGCGCTCTACCGTTGAGCTACTGCTGCTAGTTTTAATTAATTTAAAACCTGCTCTTGGGGTTGATTCTTTAGACGTTCACGCTCCCGATTAAGACGGCGCATTTGATTCTGATACTTGCGATCCTTCTTCTCGTCGTAATTAAGAGCAGCTTGAAACTCATCACGATACTTGGCAAGGATGAAGTTGTACGTCTTCATCGTGGAGGCGGCAACTGCCGCATCCGAATATCCGTTGAATGAATCAGCGGAACTACTAGGCAAGGGAGCGTTTTCGTCCATGTTAATCAAACAAAGGCTTGCTTGTCCTTGAAATACTTTTGGCAGCGGAATTTAAAAGCCTCGTAGCGTTCAAGCAACGACATTGGAATAGGAGCGGCACTGCACTTGCGAGACCGTTCATAAGCAATCTCGACTCCCCGCTTTGGATCAAAACGATCTCCAAGTGAAAAATTGCAAAGCGACCAGCCTATGAAAACGGTCTCAGGCTGATGTTCATTAGCGACGGCGGCGAGAACGCCAATTCGCTGATCCTTGTTGTCAAGGATGTAAACGTGGATTCCTTTTGGATTATTCATGATTGTGGTTGATGACTTGATGGCGGTAAGGTACTCGATGGTCAACGTTTCGTCAAGGGTTTTCTGTGAGAATTTTGTAGTCGAATTCAGTCAAATGATCATAATTACCAATTTTGTGACGAATCATGGAATTGAAAGCAAGACTAATTCTCTTTGTTGAGGCTTGATTTGATGGAACCGAATGAGGCAAGTAAGATGCAAACAACAACAAATCACCGTTTTTCAAAGAAACAGGATGAGAATTATCAGCGTATTTTCTTTCAACTTTTGGATTAGGCTTAATGAACAATGGTGGCTGAATAATATTTTTTCCTGAACCAATATCTTGGTTCAGGCGATGAAAAAAAATAATATTATTTTTAAACTCTTCTACCTGTAAGTACAAAATTCCAGAAACAATTGAATTAGGATGCGTATGCAAGTGGGTGTGTTCTTTTGGGTGATTCCAATTTACCCAGCTTTGAGTAATTCCGCATTCTCCATCAATAGCCATTTTACTTTCCATGAAATTCTGAGTCCGTTCACGAATGAAATCTTTTAAGTTTCTATAACGCTCATCATTCAAGATGTACCTATTTGCACTAAAATGATGGGAGGCGCGATTATTTTTTTCGGATGGATTCAAGTCATCATTTTTTAATGAATTAAATTCATCCATAAACGTTTCCCCAAGATTTATTTTAGATACGGGAACTGGGAAAAGATCAATAGTTTCAGCGGTCATAATTAATTGTTTGTAAGTTTATTATACTTGTCTTCTGCATCTTGTCTAGCATTTGGCCCGCCATAATACCAGCCTTTTGTGCCGAAATCTTCATCCTTGGGCAAATATTCTGCGGGGTCAATTTTAATTCCTTTAATTTCGTAACCGTTGTGTTTTTGAACCAACACAACTTCAAAGCCACCGCACTTGGAATACATTGCAACTTTGTCGGTGCGCTTGATCTGTTTCATGGAATAACCATGATTTTTCATTTCAATTGGGAGCAGTTTCATTTCAGTCGATTGTTGAATACTTTTGAACACTGTTTCAAGCCATTTACTTTGAGATGAGCGTAAGCCCACTTTAATTGAAAGTTACAATCTTTGCAAACGTAACCAACGTCAATGTCTTGGTAACATTCTTCTACGTTAGGATCAAACTGGTGCTCGCAGCACTGGCAAATAACGATTGCTGGCGCGCTCATTGCCAAATGCGATGCTTTTCAGCGATCCATTCATTGCCATCATATTCACACAAAATCCATTCTACTTCAAATGGAATCTCAACCACTTTAACTGTGCAAAAGGTGCTGCTAAATCTTTCTGATCCAAGTTGCTCAAAAATTTCAATCATTATAGGATCGTCTCGCTTGAGATCGTGTTCGCTGAAGTATTCTCCATCAATATAAAAATAATACTTTTCATCGAAAAGGAATGAACGCCTTTCCTCTTTAGTGAAAGAGATCCCCTTTTTGGTAAGATAAAGCTCTTTAGCTTCATCACTAAGTCCAAAGCCACCGTAATCAGCGTTGATTAATATTTTGCGAGTTTTCATAATATGGAGCCTCCAGTCGGATTCGAACCAACGACCTACAGTTTACAAAACTGTTGCACTACCACTGTGCTATAGAGGCGAGTTATTTTTTAATGAAATAATTTGGTTTGTTGAGCAAATGTATGGTCAGCAATATGAATAATACGATGCTGAATAGCGACATTCAAGTGTAAAATAAAACATGGACAGTCCTCGTTTACTTCAAGCAGAGATTCACAGTAATTTTAGCACAGTTTCTGGAGATTGGGCGGCGTACAAGACCCAAATAACTGGATTATATTCTGCAACTGGTTATGGTGCAAGTGGCAACGGAACATTCGGGGACTTCTCAGACCATTTGATTAGAGAATATAACGGAAAAATCATAGAGTTGGGTATGCCAACAGGACTGACAATCCAACCCTATGATGCCGGTTACAGATTAACTGGGATTAACCTGTCCTGATTCCTTGCTCTTGACGTAAGCTGACATAAGAACGCAGTAGTTCATAATATCAAGGATAGCGTCTTCGTAGCTTTCGTTTTTGACGGCGAGCTTGCCATCATTCGCGAAAGTTGAGAGTCGGGAAACCTTGTCAACGATCCTCACAAGGAACCCTTGCTCTGCGGAGCAAACACCCATTGATTCGCATCGTTGGAAGTTTGCAAAGGGATTATCTCCCTTGCTGCCAGCATAATCATTGTTCTTCGCTCTCATAATGTCGAGTGCCTTGTTGGTCAACTCAGTATGGTGCGCGAACAGTTGCTCTCTGGTCATGTCGATTTTTAATTAATTGTTTTTAGTGCAGCGCGGAACTTATTCAGAACCGTATAGAACTTAGTTTCCCTATCTGTAGGCTCTGGGATGATGGAGCGAACCATCTCTTTATCCTCACCAACAGTAGAGTGAACAATAACATAAGCGTCATCAGTGCGAGAACTCTCTTGAGAGAGGCATTGAAGCGCCCACGTTACTGAATTTTGCAGCGCAAGATCATAGAAGTTCACACAGCTTTTAAGTGAACCGTCTTGCTCAAGGCTCCAAATCTCAAACCAATTCAAGTTAGGCTTGATGTCTACGCTCAAAGGAGTAAATGTTTCTTCGTTCATTAGTTAGTGGGAGTGTGGAATTGCTTGGCGCGAGCCAGCATGAAATCGTGAATGAAGTGGCGAGTTTCCCTGTCGAGAAGTCGCCCATTCTCTTGAGGCAGTCCCTTGATGACCTCCTCAAAGTTCAGACCAAAAGCAAGGGCAAGACCCTTAATCTTTCGGTAGATACCGATTTCCTTGTACTTGAGTAGAGCAAATGCAACATCGAGTTCAGTCTCAGAAGCATTCTCTAGCTTTTCAACGAGTGGATTTTTATTCATAATTAATCAAAATGAGGGAACAATTGCTACCTGACTATAAGGAATTTCAGAACCATCTTCATTAGCAAGTTGGCTGTGATCGTAATTTAACTCTTCAACAGCAATTTGAAAAATTTGATCACTAGAAAGATCGTAGCCCTTCATGCGGCTCTGAATCTGCTTCACAGTAGGATATTCGCCAATTGAATGCTTGGTGTCGATGTAATTGCGAATCTTCAGCTTAATAAAGTCGTTTTCAACTTCATCGTCTGGAACTTCATCATCAGTTTCGGTATCGAAATTATAATCAGGACTATAGTCTGGATCATAATCATCACCAGCATTTTCATTGTAAATGGCATCAGGGATTTCCTTGCGCTCAGGAGTGATGTCGCTCAAGACACGATACTTTGAGACGCGCAGCTTCTGGAAATTACAATCAGTCGGCACGCTGACAGCATCAGCAGGGTCAACCTCAACCACAAGGAGACGCCCATCAGAACCAGCCCAATTATTTGCATAATCGTAGCTGCCAACGTGCAGACCAAAAGAGCAGTGATTTTCTTTGTTATCATCGACAGAGCGGCGAGCAACCTCAATCATTTCGCCAACACCATTATAAATGGAACCATTAGCGGCAACATTGCCGCGCACAACAACAGTATCCTTGTTGCCCTGCTTCGAATAAAAATCATTATTAACTCCCTTGTAGGCGAGGAACTTTCCATCAGCAGTGATGGGAAGACTCTTGTACGAAAGGAAAGTGTAGAGTTCGTTGACTGAATTCGCAGAGGGATTCTGCATCAGACGGTCAATGAAGTTGAGCAGAGGCTCGGCATCCTTCGCCCCCTCCTTCAGCATGGCGAATAGCTTGTCCACCACAACGCCATGAACCTCAACGCCGCTGTGGAATAGCTTGCCATCATAAATGTCGATGGCTCCATGAGTCATGTTCTTGATCTTATTCTCAATCGTGATCAACTCAGGAATGAGATCGTACTGAGCGTCAAGGATAGCTTGGCGCAAGGAAGAGAAGTTCGGGTGCGAACTCTCAACGGTGTGCGGCTTGCCATCAACGAAAACGGTGATGGAATTGTCGCGCATGATGTAGGCTGGCTTATTCATAACTAGGATATATTATTGTGGTTTAGGACTTACGATTATCAACTAAATTAATGTAGTCAAGGAGAAGTTTAGCGGCACTTTTGACACCGTAGAAGGAACCGTAACGCCCCTCAAACAGTGCGAACATCATCGGATAAGACTGGTTGATTGTCAAGACTTCTTGCTTGATTTTTTCAGAAATTTTCGAGTCGAGAGTACAAATGTTACCATCGACGCAGTGGCGAGGAAAATCTCCCAAAACGTGAAACTCTTTGATTTGCTCTGGAGTGAAGCCATAGTCACCCATGTCGTCGCTTTTATTCCAAGCGTCGAAATAAACTGAAATCGGGTGATTGTCAGGCAAAGCTTTCCTCAGATCACTGAGGTGAGAAATCATAGGGAAAGAGCTTGTGCGAAATGACTTCTCCTCTTTGGCATTAAAAATTGATTTAAATTGAGCAATTGCCGCATTGAATTTGGGCATGAGGGCATCATGCAAATTAATAGCGTGAGCGGGGAGATCAGTCCTATCCAAGACGCCATAAACATTGTCATAATTGATGCCAAAATGCTTTGCAATCTTCCAGATAGTTCTGAAGTCGTGCATCTGAAAGTTTTTGTGATCACCGAAAACAATATCGTAATTGTTGCCGCCGTTATGCTTGATGTCAACATAATAGAAAGGATCGCTAGGCATTGGAACCTTTTCCTTGAAACTGTAGCTGTAATGGCTGTTGGAAAAGATTTTGCGTACATTGTTGAACTCTTTACTCTTGGATGAAACAGGAGTGAGTTTAGAAGCGAGGTGAATATGATCGCAAGAGTTATGCTTGTAAAGCAGTTTGCTTTCGGCGTCAGCAAGGGAAACTACATAGATTATCCCATCGATTCCCTTGGAACTCATTAATCCATTAACGCGATCATGAATGTTTTTAACGTTATCATTGATAACGATACGCCAATTGTTTCCACCAGCATAAAACATCTTGGCACTGATAGTCTTTTGGACGTTCTGGGCCTTCTTTGACAACCGCACAAGATTGCGAGTGCTGCGAGACTTTTTGTAAATAGCCAACGGGACAATCGGATCACCGTTGATTTTAATTACATTTTTATTGGCATCAGTGAAGTTATAATTAGCGTCGCAGCAAAGCGACTCAAGGTTATTGGAGCCGCTCAAAAGATACAGCTTTTTGAAAAACTCTGCTGAGTCAGAAATCGCATCGATTTCTTTTTGAACTTGCGCTTTGATTTCCGTCTCCAACTTAGAGATGGCGCGAGCAATGAAGTTCTTGGTCTGCGCGTTGTATTCTAGATTCTCGCGAGAGTGGTGCAGCGCAACCGAGCCAACTGGAAAGAAAAAGACGAAGAAATTAGAAAGGTAAGAGTTGGAGAATGCCTTGTAAATATTTGACGAGGCAATTGGATGATTCGCAAGATTGTCAAGATTCAGTGGGTAAGAAATGCCACCCATCACAATGATAGGATCGGAGCGTCTGTTCCTCTCCATTCCCCAATCAGCGTTCTTAATCACCCACTCTGGGACCAAACGCGAAAAACCTTTGCAGACAAACCTCTCGTCAGAGAAGCGAATGACATTGTTGATTTCGCATTCGAAGTTGGAAATGTCCTCGCTTTTGATTGCAACAGAAATCTCAACGCCACTCGGCTCAGAAGTGGAAGTGTCAGAGAGCTTGGTGAAACGAGTGTCGCCATGCTCGTCAACATAAACAGAGATGACGATCTCAGTTCCATTGTGACGAGAACTAACCGTAAATGAATCAGTATACGACAGCGGAGCGAAACGACCAATGCCGAAACCGCCGATTGAATCGTTGTCGCTGCGCTTGGTTGAGCGACCATACTTGGTGTAGAGACCAAAGAGGTCAGACTCGGAAAGACCCGCGCCAAAGTCACGCACAACGAAAGTGGGACTCAGGCGAGTGGGAGCAGTGATCTCAACGTGACGGGACGAACCCTTGTTCGCGTCAACCGCATTGGCGATAGTTTCGCGTGCAGTTGCCAAGATGACATTGGAATAATTATTCCGCAAAAGCGACGAGATGTAGCGCATCTCATTCGCATCAATGGTCGCGATTTCAGATTTGAAATCGTGAGATTCAACAACGTTTCGCTGGATGGATTTGACAATCATGGGAGCAATTTGATTTACAGGCAAAGAATGCCACAGGGATCACTGTTCGTCAACTACTTTTTCAAACTTTCTTTCGACAATTTTTAAAGTCTCTTCCCTCAACCAGTTACGCTCTTCTTCAGAAGCGTCGTCCACAGAGAGAGAAAACTCTCGCGAAGAAGAGAAAGTGGTGATTCGGAATTCTGCGGCAAACTTGAATTTCTTCAAGAACTCGCCATTCAAAATTTCGTAGAGCTTGTAAACTTCTGTTACGTTGATTGAAGAAAACAAAAGGATGCGATTCATTTTAATTAATTTAAATTGCGTGGGACTGCTTGAATACTTCCACGAAGTTAGACTGTTTCAACAAGTGAATCCAGATTTTTCCATGCTCTTCGATGTAAGCGTCATCGTGACCTTCAGAGATGAGATGAGAAACCAGCTTGTCGTTGAAGATTAAATATTCTGGGCGCTTGTTTTTAAAATTAGGAACAATGCAGCCTATTAGATTACTTGCAACGATTTTATATCCGGTCAACTTTGTGGAAAGATCCTCCTTTTCAATATCCATGTCTTCTACGGAGAATTCGATGCCGAGTTCATTGAGCTTACTGACAATTTGGTCTCTAACCTTATTGATTTTTGTTTGCATTGTTGAGGATGTGATAAATTGCATGGTCTTTGCCTTTGAGTTCTACGTCGAAGAATACAGGCTTGCCATAGTTATTGGGTGAATTGACGGGCATCATAGCGTGTTTGCGCGTGTTGTCAATACCTTCTGAGTAATGAAACAAAGGAATTGTGGGCCAAGTGGAGTAGGCAAGGTGAAAATCTGCGGCGTCATCGTTACCGTGATTGCAGAACTGACGATGCAGAGAATCGTAGGTAATTGGAATGCCAGCAGGGACAAAAAAATATTTGTGCAAGTTGGAGACGGACCAAGTGCCACTGACGTTATCGTTCACCTCTAGAACAAGACGAGAGCGAACATTGGCTGGCAAGCGATTGAAGTTAGAAAGAAAACGGGCAGAGATAACAGCAGGGTCGCCGTCTTGACGGCAATGAATGTTGAGCGGTGAACGATAGTCAAGCGGAAGGTCGAGCAAGTCGAAAAGATCAGCGTGAGCAGTAAGGTCACGAATGCTGTTGGTGATGGCGGCGTCGTCGGTGCTGGTAAGAGTGATGAATTCTGAAGGATGCGCGGAGATGCGAACACCAGTGCGCTTGACGGTGGCGGCGATAGTGTCGAGAGCAGCGCGGAGGTCAGACCAATTGGGCAACTGGTCGAGACGAAGATTAACGTCAGGATGGTCGATGACAGGAGTAAGAGTGGACGACAAACGATAACCAGCAATGCCAGTGTCGGCACAGTGCTGAATGATGCGGTTGGTAACAACGAAGTTGTTGAGGATGCGGTCACTGAGAATGCGAATAGCGTCGGCACGAGGCAGCGACAAGAAACGAGTCAAGGTCATGGTCTGGAACTTGTGACCTTGCTCGGCAAGAACGTTGGAGATGCAGCAGAGTGCGAGTTGCATGGTTCTACTGTGACACAGAATGCACAGGCGTCAAGAGTTTTTTAAGATTTAAAATCTTTCATCCCAAACTTACCGTCTTTGAAGAAAGCAAGCGTCTTTGACATTTGATCTGCATTAACGCACCAATTATCCACTTGAGTATGTTTTTTATGATATTTTAATTGATCAAATTTTTTTCTTGAGATTGACCCAACGAATTCAACGGTAGTGTAATTCTTGTCGATTCTTGCCAGAATGTAAACCAAGGGATTTTTCTTTTGGTATTCTTCAAAAGGAATTTTTAATTCAATATCTTTATGGGGCCAAGTAGAAGCCTTAATCTCAACCCCATCAAAATCAATTTGATCTCCAAGATCATAGATATTGGTATCGATTTCTTGATCTGTTAAATCTGCGTAAGCGATTTCGACAGAGATACCGAGAATATGCCAATAACAGCGTTCTTTTTTAATTTTGAACCTGTCTCTATTGCGAAACGATTCGTGTTTTGCGTTGTTGCGAGTCATGCCAAGTTTTTCAGCAAGTTCACGCTGCTCCTTGGACAACTTATAAATATTATTAATCATTTAAATAGTAATGATTGTTTTGCTCACTGAATCGCCGCATTGACCGCACTTTGGCCCAACTTCATGCGAATCGTATTGAAAATGCTCCATGATTCCTTCAAACGCCATATGATTATTAAGGACATGCTCTTTCACCTTTGCGAGAACATAATCAATAATTTTTGCTTTTTCTTCAGCAGGAAGATCGTGATATCGCTTCCCGTCCACAGAAAAATCATATGCGGTACACCCCTGACTGATCTCAAATTTCATACTTATTTGCGGTTAAGTTGTTCTACTTTGAAGTAGCAACATATACCCCATCCCAATTTTTTGTCAAGCCTTTTTCGCGCAATTCGCCGATTCTTTCTATCATCATGTCGTAATATTTTTTCAGTTCTGGGTTATTCTTCTTGAGGCTTTCGGCTAAGGTAATCGCATTGTCCCAGTTTTGGGCGCGGTAATCACAAATGAATCCATCGTGCATTCTGTAAATATGTTTTATTTTATCTTCATCGTGCTTGTTTTCAAGCACTGTGAATATTTTAACGCCTTCTTTCTTGCCCTTAACCGCAATCAAATCTAATTCAAGTGTCTGGTAATCATTTTTGATATGCTCTGCGGTTCTGGGGCCAACTATGATTCTAACACCGTAAGGCTTAGATTGCCCTTCTAATCTAGAGGCGAGATTAACATGATCACCCAAGCAAGTGTAATCGAAACGCTGAGTGCTACCCATATTGCCAACGACAACGCTCCCAGTATTGATTCCGAGTCCCATGCCGAATGGCGGGACACCTTCTTTTGAGATTTCTTCATTGAAAGAGTCGAGACGTTTAAGCATCTCTAATGCTGTCTTTACAGCATTTTTCGCGTGATTAGCGTCATCAAGCGGCGCATTCCAGAACGCCATTTGAGCATCGCCAATGTACTTATCCAAAGTGCCATCGTTTTTCAATATCGATTCGGTCATTGCTGTCATGTAGCGATTCATAATCATTGTTAAGCCTTGTACATTTTTACCATAGTGTTCTGAGATTGTAGTAAAGCCACGAACATCTGTGAACATGATAGAAAGCTCGCGTTCATCTCCACCTAAACGAAGCAAACCTGGGTTTTTTTGCAACTTCTCTACGAGTGCTGGCGCAAGATAAGTGCCGAATTGTTTTTTAATTAATTGTTTTTGTTTGAATTCGCTAATGAATCTCAAGAACGCGGATAACATGAACATCACTGATATTGCAATAATTATCCAACTGTAATCGAATAATTGCCCCTTGGAAAACGATACGAATCCGAATTTAATTGGCGCAGCCACCAAAGCAATATAAAAAAGCCCAGTCAACCAATAAGGGCCACTAATGAGTATTAATATTACGGCTAATCCTGCTAATGATCCATAAAGCAATTCATATAAATTAAATTGGCTAGGTCTTTCTAACCTAGCCTCATCTGCCAACATCTGAGCGGCGAACAATGGAATTTCATATCCATATCTTATATTTACGGAGGTCGCAACAGTGTTTGATAACCCTTCAGCAGTCGGCGCAATCATAACAACTTTATCTTTAACTTTGCTCCAGTTGTGGTCGGCAAAAGATAATGAACTGAATTCATATTTAAAATTAATCCAGACGCGCCCATGCTCATCTGTTTTTATTGTTTTAAATTGCGGAATTCTAACCGCATCTATTCCAGCTTGATTTATTCTTGCTTGATAGCTTGGGTCGCCAGCTAAAACACGAAGCATTTCAAGCGGTATAGTTGGATATATTTCTTTGTTTATTTGTACGATTAGCGGTAGCCTTCTAACTACACCGTCAACTTCTGGCGCAGTCAAAAGCATTCCAACGCCAGCCGCAGCTTCACCGAGTTGTTTCGTCGGACCAATCGCCGCATTATATTCAAATAACCATTCATTTATGCCCTCTCCAATTGTTGCGACGCCTCTTGGAACTGGTTGGCCTTTTCCTTTATTTGCCGCAGACTGACTCAAGATTACAGGGTAAGTTTTTAACACTTCTGTTAGTTCATCATCTCCATTGAATCGATCTTTCTCCGCAAAGATCACTGGCAGCACAACTAACTGAGCTTGGTTATCGAATGCTTTTTTGATTGCTTTTGCAATAACTTGTCTTGGAAAGGGCCATTGACCTTCTTTCTCCAAAGTTTTTTCGTCTATTTCCACTACAATAATATTTTCACTTATTTGCTTTGGTTGAGTTCGTTGATAATAATCAATAGTCTTGAGTCTGGCGGTCTCAATAAAAAATGGATCGTTTATGCGCAGCACAACAAGTCCAATCAGCACAGCGAATGAAAATAAAAAAGAATATAATTTATATTTGCTCATTTTTGAATAATGTTTACTTTTGATTTCTCTCCAAAATTTAATACATAAGGTTCGCCGTTTACATTGACGCTCACGTTGTCGCCAAGTCTAGCGGTATAAACTATTACGCTTTTTTCTGTTCGTAATTCAAGTGTGGCAGTTTTGCCATCATTTGACTTAAATCCTTTGCTAACTGCTACATTAGGAGTTAATGTTGCTGTGGGCTGAACAATAGCTGGGGCAGTTTGATTTGATTTAGCTATTGCTTCCTCTGCCGCAGCTTGAACAACTTGGGGCTGGATTGCATTGATATCCAGTTTAGTTTCTGGAACTTGCACTGGCGTTTCAGTTGTTGCGGTTTGTGCAACTACTGCTTCTGCTGGAGCTTCACTAGGCTTATCTACTTGAGCAACTTCAGTTTTGCCCTCTTTCTTTTTATTTGGCTCGTCATCTTTCTTTCCGTCATCAGTTTTTTCTTTGCCTTCTTTCTTTGTAGTTTTGCTGCCTTGAGTAACTGATTTTGGGGACTCAAGCAAAATCATATTATTGATTTTTGATTCATCTTGGAAATTTAAAATAACAGGTTGAGTGGGGGCATTGAATCCAGAGCTAACAAATGTTGCTTGGTAAGGTTGGTTCATGACAACTTTGCCCCCAGCATTCTCCACTTCAATAGATCCTACAACTGGCTTTATGCCAGATGCTAGTGGGATGGACGGCAAAAGAACAATTAAACTCTTGCCGTCCTCCGATACTGTCATTGAAAAGTCCGTGCCTCTTACAGAAACAACTGCTGTAGGAGTTTGAACTTTTATGTTTTCTCTGCTATTCTTTGCTATTAATCCTGACGCATATCTAACTGTGCCAGATGTTGCTTTCATGTTCAGTTTGCCTTTACCACTGGCAGGGTCATAGACAAACTCGTCTATCCTCAACTTGGAAAACTCTGTAATTTGAACTTTGGTATTGTCTTCAAAGGTAATGCCAGCGCGACCTCGCAATGTTTCTATAACGTCATTCATTTCGACGCCAACGCTGACTTTACCTTCAATCTTTTCGGTCTTTCTGGTTATTTGTGTCGGCCCAGTTATTTCAGTAAGTTGACCAGAAGAGGCGAAGCAAGATAAAGCCGCTAATAAAAATATAGCGGCTATTCTCATTAATTAGTCGGTGGGGCAATTGTTGCTGTTGTTTGAGCCGCTCCAGCGACACCGTTTTGGTTATTGCTATTCAATGTCATCAATGGTGAAAAAGCTGTAGTGGTCTGAACAATGCGAACAGTATTGTTGCTACCAGTTAAATTATAATTAAAAAGCTGTTTCTCTAAGCCAGCTTGGTAAATAGTCAAATCATTAGATCCACCTGTGATTGTAACAGTTTGTTCATGACCATCTTTAGTCGCTGTACCACCAGCCACTAAACCAATTTGGGTAGACTTAATTGTATTTGAACTGCCAGTTACTTCGTAATCAATATAATTATATTTACCATTCTCGATGCCGAATTTAAATACGTTTGAGTTGCCAGTTACATTGAACTTAAAGTCGCTGTAACTAACGGTGGCTTTTGACGTATCTGTATCAGATGTATGGTCAACGGTAACATCTTTATTGAGCAGGAATGAATTATTGTTTCCGTTAAAAAGCAAGTTCATATTGTTGTTTGATCCGCTCATAAAAATCTTTTGAGTATTCGCGTTGCCATTAAATACCGAAACTAATTTTAGATTGTTTGCATCGATAATTGAGAAATCCGTATTGTTGTTATTTCCCATTTGTCTCATTTCAAAAAGGATGTTATCTCCAGTGATATTACTGGGTGTTTGAGACGAACCTACTTTATTGAGAGATCCAACCTGTACAAAGGTTGTATTTCCCGAGGTTGTAATCTGATTAACGTAAAGCTGGTTCTGCCCGAAGGCGAGGGAAACCAACGTTACGAATAACGCGATCAGTTTAATCTTCATTGTTTTGGGGTTGAGGTTTTAGTTTCCAAAGTTTACACTCTTGGCCTTGTTTAATGATTTCTATTACTGCTTGTTCTATC
>Ga0315906_10003801_pt1 | contig 19792 bp, 19 predicted proteins | sample LakEriMetagenome_4_FD_203526 | JGI IMG/M metagenome (GOLD analysis project Ga0315906, IMG submission 203526) | Freshwater fungal communities from buoy surface, Lake Erie, Ohio, United States - Buoy 2 MA122 | ecosystem: Environmental > Aquatic > Freshwater > Lake > Lake biofilm | place: USA... | reverse complement strand
CAGTCAGATTAAGGATTTCTAAAAAACGCTTGAAGCTCGAAACCTGTTTAGGTTAATTACAAAAAAGGGAAATCAAAATCACATAGATCGAAGCAGGAATTACAACACAAATCCAGACGGAAGACAAAACATAATTGCTATTGTAGCGATTGAAATAATTCAGAAAAATGACTGATTTTTTGTAGAGAACGATTGAGAACGAATAAAAATCGCGAACCATTGTTCCTAATCCCAGACAAAAGAATAAAAATGCAACTTTAAAATAATGAACATCAAAAATGCCATCCAAAAGAGCCATCCAAGATAAAGGAACGAGAAAATAGTAAACAATGATATTGATCTCGAAATAGCTCAACTTGAAGATACGGGCTAGATTTAATAATCCTACAGCCACATTGTTAAAAATTTGGTCGTGTATTTTCATGGGGTTAAAATTAATTAGTTACTGATGAGTGGTCACACACTTTCTTGAATGAGTAGCCTCACTCAAGGCACCAACATTCGAAGCGCTGCAGGCTCGATGGAAAATTCAACTTCACCACTTCCTACCAATTCTCCGTCTGCCTCAGTATACACCTTTGAACCTATCGCTTGGATTTTCAAGAAGCTGCTTCGATGATACCTTGCCTCAGGGTGTTGAATAGTCAATTTCCGCTTCATTCGTTTGAGATTCTTTAGGTAATCCCAAAGATTTACATTGCCCAAAATTGTAATGTTCATTACACCATCATTCGGTTTAGCTTCAGGAGAAATGTACAATCCATCGCCAAATACAGGGCCGTTGCATGCTGCTGTAAGTAGAACGGGGCCCTCATAATAACCTCCCTCAAAGCTCACTCGCATTAACGGCTTTTTGTAAGTGAAAAAGGCCCGAAGAATAGCTAGAAAATAAGAAGCCTTTCCTCCAAGCCAACTTCGCTGCTTTTTCAGGGTTTGAACAACCTTTCCTCCAAAACCGGTGTCTGCAATATTCAAGCACCATTTTTGCTCATCGCCGATTGCTACTTTAATAAGATCGATTTCTGTCGTTTTGCGTTTCATAATAGCTGACAGGAATGTTTCTGTTGTCCAAGTTAACCCATAGCCTAGAACAAAGTCATTGGCAGTGCCATTTGGCAGAAATGCAACCGAAACATCTTTCCCAGAACTCCGAATGCCATTAACAACCTCATGAAAGGTTCCGTCACCACCCACAGCCACTATGACATCAGTTCCATCTAACACAGCTTTTATCGACAGGTCTATCGCCTCTGAAGCATATTTCGTTTTTTCGATTCTGCAATCTATGTTTTCAATAAAAGACAATGCATTGAGTATACGCTGATTTTGCTCTGTTATTTTTTTACTTCCATTAAGTATGACATGAACTTTTAGCATGTAGTCTTTAGGTTTTATCCTCAAAAATAAAAAACGGCGTCCATTTCTGAACGCCGTTCCCCCTCACGATATGCAATTAGTCTTGTAACATCGGCACTTCTGTGCCTTCTGCTCCAAGAGCCTCTTTAATTCTTGATTCAAGTTCTTCCATGAGCTCAGGATTGTCCTGAAGAAGAGATTTCACGGAGTCACGTCCTTGGCCTAGTCTTGTCTCACCATAAGAGAACCATGAGCCGCTCTTTTTTAATATATTAAGCTCTACACCTAAATCTATGACTTCACCGATTTTAGAAATGCCTTCACCATACATGATGTCAAACTCGGCTTTTCTGAAAGGCGGAGCGACCTTATTTTTGACAATCTTTACTTTGACTCTGTTTCCGGTAACTTCCTCGCCTTCCTTAATCTGAGCTGCCCTGCGAATATCTATTCTGATGGAAGAGTAAAACTTTAGGGCATTCCCCCCTGTGGTGGTCTCCGGATTCCCAAACATCACACCTATCTTATCGCGTAATTGATTGATAAAAATACAGCAACACCCTGCTTTATTGATCGAAGCGGTAAGTTTCCGCAAAGCTTTGGACATCAAGCGAGCCTGAAGACCCATCTGAGAGTCACCCATCTCCCCTTCAATCTCTGCCTTCGGCGTAAGTGCTGCCACTGAGTCCACAACAATTAGGTCAATTGCACCGGAACGAATTAGATTGTCCGCGATCTCAAGCGCCTGCTCCCCATTGTCAGGCTGAGAGATTAATAAATTATCGATATCAACACCAAGTTTTTTAGCATAAAACTGGTCAAACGCATGTTCTGCATCAATAAATGCGGCTATGCCTCCTTGTTTTTGAACCTCAGCAATGGCATGAATCGCTAACGTGGTTTTTCCGGAGGATTCAGGACCGTAGATCTCGATAACCCTCCCTTTCGGATATCCATTGATTCCAAGAGCCATATCAAGTGTAATAGATCCTGTAGGAATAACTTCCACTTTTTCCACAGGCGAATCACCTAACTTCATGACTGCACCCTTTCCATAGGTTTTGTCAAGCTTCTCCATAGTTAACTGAAGTGCTTTCAATTTTTCTGCATTTACTTCTTTATTTGTTGACATATCGTTTGTTGTTGTGCTCCAATTTAGCCTGGAGCGGTTTATAGTGTATTAATTTATACAAAGGTAGAGGGGGAAGATCATAAACAATTTACGTTCTTAAAAATTATTTGAAAATTTCTAAAATTTCTTTTCCGTGATCTTTTGTGTTCGGTTTATCGAGAATAGCCACAATCTTCTGTGATTCATCAATTAAGAAGGTCGTACGATGAATGCCGTCATATTTCTTTCCCATGAATACTTTTGGTCCCCAGACACCAAAAAGTTCAATGACCGATCGATCTTCGTCTGCAATTAAAGGAAATGGTAAGTTGAATTTCTCAATAAATTTCTGATGGGATTTTTCAGAATCCATGCTCACCCCAACAACAGCTATTCCTCGATTTTTTAGTTCCGTGTCATCGTCTCGCAAACTACACGCCTGCGCAGTACAACCGGGCGTATTGTCTTTGGGATAAAAATAAACCGCCAGCTTCTTGCCTTTAAAATCTCCTAGGCTTACAGGGTTACCATTTTGATCTTTTCCCGAGAATTGTGGTGCATTATCCCCCACTTTTAAATGTTTCATACGTCGAATTATTAATTGTTTTTTGACGATTTATTAATCAAATATAAACCGAATTTCGAAATGAAACAAATAAAATTTAAAAAATGTTTAAAATTTCGTCAAAAAAACACCTCGGTTATTCCTCGGGGGATGACGCTAAAGGGGCATACTTTTCCTTTAGCACCTCATATTTTTTGATCTTTTTACGACATTGATCCGCTAACGCTGCATCTTTACTCTTTTCGAATTCTTCCACCTGAAGATTTAATTCATCGATTTTATCACCAAATGCTGAGACCAGATACCCGACATTTTGGGGCAGGAACATTTGCGTGTAAAAGGCTCCATTTTCAGAAAGATAGTCATACAATTCATACGCTTTATCTAAAACCTCGGGCTCTTGTCTAGAAACAAAGTATGTCAGAGAATTGAGAACTCCAAGCTCATCAAATCCTTGAAGAATTCCACCTTTAAGAGTATTTTCAAAAAACTTCAATTTCTCCTCTTTTCCAAAGGAACCATATAATTGGGCAATGCCTGAAATCATTTTTGAGGAGCGTTCTGCCTCCAATGCAGCTGCTTTTTCCATAGCAAAATCAGCATCCAATTTTCCTAATTGTTTCAGTGCAGTAGAAATCACTGAATAAGACCGATCCTTTTCTATCCTGTCTTTGGCAATCTCCTTTACCATCGCCTCATCAGCATTGGATCCTAGGTAATTTAAAGCCGAAGAGCGGACTTGAGAATTCGCGTCATCCGTGGCAAGTGATCGAATCATTGAAAGTGCCTTCACTTTATTTTCCTCATTCAATTTAGAAGCTTTTTCAATCGCAGACAAACGTATGCTCCAGAAAGGATCTTTTAATCCGTCAAGAATCAATTGCTGGATTCTTGGATCTTTGCCCTTGGTTCCATAATTCAGTGCATTTTTTCTTGCTTTGTATCGCTTTCCATTATAGTACTGGAAGATATACTGATCCACTGGTTTGTCTTCTCTGATCTTGGCGAGTAACATTTGTTGATCATCGAAAAGAACACACTTCAATTCCCCCTTTACCGGTAGAACAAAAGACTGTTCCAGCTGATCGATAAAGATTCTGTGCACATGTTTTCCTTCAGAATCGAAAACAGCAACATCTACAGGCAATCTGAAAATAGGAGAAATTTCCAGACTTTGATTTTGCTTTACTGAAACGGTGACGCTTGCGGCTGCGGCATCAAATTTTTGTGACACATCAAGCACCGGATGTGCGGAACCAAGAAACCATTGATTAAAAAACCAGTTTAAATCCTCTCCGCTGACATCTTCAAATGCCAGCCTCAACTGATGAAACTCAGCCGGCTTAAACTTGTTTGCTGTTAAATATAGATTGATTCCTTTGAAAAAGGCCTCATCACCGAGATAACATCGAAGCATATGTAAAATACGCCCCCCCTTGTTGTACGAATGGCCATCGAACATTTGTTCTTTATCCTCGTAATCGAACCAGATAAGGTTATGGTATCCTCCCCCCTGTGCACTCTGAAAATACCCATCAGCTTCGCCTTCGGCCTGATAATCGGCCTCATCCAGTCCAAATCTATACTCATCCCATAAATATTGACTGTAATTAGCAAAGGATTCATTTAGCGGAAGGTTGGACCAAGATTCGCACGTAACCAGATCGCCAAACCAGTGATGGAAAAGCTCGTGAGCTATAGTCGATTGGTCATTCCCGTCAAGCAATTCTCTGTCATTCTTGTAAACAAAATCTCCAAAGATGACCGCGCCGGTATTTTCCATAGCGCCAGAGACATACTCTCTTACGACAATCTGATGGTATTTATCCCATGGGTATTCAACTCCCAATAATTTCGAAAAATAGGCAATCATGTTCGGTGTCTCCCCAAAAATAGCTTTCGCATATGGTTCCCACTCAGGTTCAACGTAATAGTTAACGTCCATTTTTGTTCCGTCGGGACGCGTATATACGTCTTTCACTACTTTAAATTCCCCAATACCCATCATGAATAAATATGGCGCATGAGGCAAATCCTGCTTCCAGTGGTCGGTGCGCGTACCATCTGAATTTTTCTTGGAAGAAACGAGTTTGCCATTTGACAAGGTCACATATTTATCCTCAACTGTGATAAATATTTCCTGGGTGGTTTTAACGTTCGGAGCATCAATCGTTGGGAACCAAACTGAGCTCGCCTCGGTTTCTCCCTGAGTCCAGATTTGCGGCATTTTTGATTTTTCTTCTCCCTTCGGATTTATGAAATAAAGTCCTTTATCAGAGGTAATTGCTGAGCTTCCGCCGGTAACTCGTTCGTCAGGTTTGGCTACATATGAAATGTTTACTGTGTACTTGTCTGAACGGGTAAATGTTCGCCCCAATTTGATTTTAAGGTAACTGCTGTCGTAGGTGTAGGTGAGATCCTTTCCATCCAATTGTACTTTGAGAATGTCCATTCCCTTGGCATCGAGAATTAAACTGTCAGAAGGATAAAAATGAGGTTTAGCAGTTAGTTGTGCGAGTCCTTTCATTCTGGATAACTTCCAATCAAAGCTCACTTCCAGCCGGGTATGGATCAAATCTGTCAGGATAGTCTCAGCGGCTCTGTAAACCGGACGCTCGGGCTTTATTTCCTCGGATTCTGAGAAGGAAAGTGAATCGGTATTTAACAATTCAACATCCCCTGTTATCGGCTCTGATTGTTTCTTCGGCATACAACTCACCATTAAAACAACCAATAAAATAACCATAGTCTTTTTCATCTGTGCACATTTTATCTGAAACACAAAACTGAGAAATTATTTCCGAACCTTGACCGAAAAAAGTATGGGGCAAGAGGAATCTCTTATTTTTGCATAAAATCAACGATGAATGGCAAACAGAACCTGGTACTTTGACGGAAAAGAAGTTGTTGGAGCGGATGGAGCAGCTCTAAAATGGGACGATCACCGTTTTTTTACGATTACATACAAAGGAAAAAAATTCAACGGCGAAATCATTGAAAATGCCTCGGAGTCGAACACCTTGGTTGTAAAAATCAACCATCGGACATTCACAGTGAAAAAGAAAGGGGAGCTTGACGATCTTATTTCTGCAATGGGTCTGGATAAACCAAAGGTGAGAAAACTTAAAGAGCTTGCTGCACCAATGCCGGGTAGAATTCTTCAAATAAATGTTGAAATTGGACAGGAATTGCAACCTGGCGATGCTATTCTTTCGCTGGAGGCGATGAAAATGGAAAACGTTTTGAAAGCCGAAGGAATCGGTACAGTTAAGTCTATCCTTATAAGATCCGAACAAGTTGTAGAGAAAGGGGCAATACTGATAGAATTCGAATAAGTCCTTTTAGACGAATTTCTTCTTGATAATCTGGTAAATTTCCAGTGTTACTTTATCGTAAACGTAGATCAACAGATGCATGTTTTCTGCATTGTGCCCATTAGAAGGCGCTCCCTGCGGAACAAGTTGATCAGGAATAATTCCGGAATAATCCAAATAATATTTTCCGTTTACAAACGTCTCTGAATCAAGTGTTCGGCCCCACAAACGACCGTCAGCTGTTCCACGGAAAATATCTCGGTGAACATACTCAGGGGTATACACATTGCTCACATTTTGAGGTCCGATGAGTGAATCTTCAATCATATACACTACCAAAGCAAGGTCATTTTGAATTGAATTATCCAATTTTTCTATTTCAGTATGCAGGTAATATCCGTGCTTTGGTGTTTCATAATAATTCACTTTCGCTTTAACGGCAACTTTTAGAGAAGAAGCAAGAACATTATCAACTTTTGACTGCCAAAGTCCTGAACCAGCGAAATACTCGCCTCCAACGTTTGTGCGGCTAACAGTACCTGCAGGGTTTCCAAAAAATCCTGAGTTTACAATTGAATTACCGAAGAATGCACCCAGCTGTAAAGACTCGTTATTATAAAACTGAATTGTATATCCCTGTGCTACATTCACAGATTGAAATGAAGACATCCCGTCCGTAGTGTTAGATGCATGGATACTTGCTATAAAAACATGCGTGGGATCTGCTTCGTGGATACTGTGTGCAACTTCACCGGCTGCAGGACAAAAGCTACAATTGTGACCTGTAAAGTCCTCTATCAGGGCATTTCTGTTTGGATCCTCCTGTGGTAAGGTGGCGAAATCCGGCCATTCATTGGCGACATAATCGCTCCAATTACCCGGGTAAATCGTAGTGTCAAGGTCGACACTGATAGCCTTTGGAAACGGATTTTCTACCTTATCGCAAGAAATAAAAGCGAACAAACCAAGTGCGAAATATAAAACTCGAACAATTTTCATTGGATCAGAAGCTATGCGTAAATGAAAGTGTTAAACCATTGGATGCAGGAACCGGTCGGCAAACACCCCCTACACAGAAAAGTCCTGCTCGCTGACGGCCATAAGAAACCGTAACCCGTGTTGCTTCACGAATAAACCCTACAGTAAGATACGGGTGATGTGCCCTATACTTCTTCTCAGAATTCCCAAAATTATACTGATCCATCACACTCACAAACCAATTGGAATTGATGGTGTACTCCAAAAGTAGCGTGGCCCAGGCACCCTTGTCCACCGGAACCGGAGCACCCATGGTATAAAACGGATAGTCTCTCTCAATAAGGGTTTGTTGATTTGTGGCAGGATCAAGAACCTCTACAGAGTCTCGTTTATTAACAAAAAGAAATTGCAACTCTGTTCTCAGTGACTGCACAGGACTAAGTTTGTGTTGCGTCTCCAGCACGAATACATTTGATCGAATAAAGCCGTGTTCTTTGGTAACTGTGGCCACGTCATTATTGAGTGTAATATTGAAGTAACTGAGGATCACACTGAATTCTTTAGTGAATTTTTTAGTGATGTTGAAATTTATATCCTGCCAGTAAAGGCTGTCGCTGATATCAAAAAGGCCTGAAGTATAGGTTACGCCCGTTGAATCAAGAGGATTTATAGAAGATGTGTGCCTCATTGGACGGAATGCACTGGAATAATTGAGGTCTATCGTTGTACCATATTTCCCTCCCAACTTTGATCCTTTTTTGAAGGTGTACAAAACTTCACCTTGAAAGGCCATTTCTCCTACGGGTTGCGTTGCATAGGGATAAAGTGAAGCAACGAGATTGTACGTATGTGTTTTATTCAGTGAAGGCAAGAAATTGATCAACACGTTCTGCAACTGCTTTGTACGATCCGCTCTGTAACTCATATTATCGACCGATTTTGCAGAGAGAATGATGCCCAATCCTTTTTGAGAATATCCCAGGTTGAAAACTGCAGCATGGCCAGGGTTAAAATTATACTGATTGTCCTCGGATGGATCTTGACCTTTATAAACATACTCTCCGTCAAATGCGAACTTGCCATATTTCAACCGAAGTCGTCCACCATAGCAACCCACATTTTCCGGCAAGATCAAATCTTCATTGTCGTCTCTCTGATATTTACTCACAAAAGATCCTCCGACGGTTATGTCCAATTTTTTAGTTGCCCAACTTTTAAATACTTCATTGATATGCAATTCACCATCAAATCCTCTCACAATTCCATCGCTGTGAACAATTCGACCATCCAGAAAGGCATAGCGCAATAGGCCATAAACCCCTTTTACAGTAAACCCTTTTTTCGGCGTGATCTTCAATCGAGCTCCATCCAACTGGCTGTCGTAACCCAACCCCATATTCTCATAGGTGCGGAGCGACAATCCTGAGCCAAATTGCTCATAAATGGAACCCACGGTGACATCTACGAAGTCATTTACATATCCAACGTAGCGCATACCAAGTCCTGTACCATCAAATGTAGAGGGATATCCTTGAATTCTTGGCAGATACGATTCGAAGCGCATTCCAGCCTTAAAATTCCCGTGAGTGTAAAAAACATTCATGTAAGAATTCAAAAGTCCCTTGGAATCCGGTTGTGTCGCCCCGATCAACGAGTCCGCATTGAGATACTGAAAAGTAGATTCAATATTTCCGGTGAATACTCCTGTACTCCCCTGAGCAAAGGAAGTTAGAGAAGTACCCGAAAGTAGAAGTAGTAAATAAAGTTTTTTCATTCAAAATTCAGGATTGGCAACGTCACTCTTTTGCCTTTGGTTTGGCTATTTTCTTGATTTCCTCGTAAAGCTTTGTTTCGTCGCCCGGTGCATAGTTGTTGTGAGAATATACGATGTTGCCTTCTGCGTCTACTAGAAAAGTATGCGGAACGTTGTTCACTCCCATGGCCCTTTTAAAATCGCCGTTGGGATCCATAAGTACGAGGTATTCCCACATCTTACCATTAACATAAGCTGGAACTTGCGCCGAAGTTTTTGTGTCATCAATAGAAACGGCCACTAGATTGACTCCCGTTTCCTCTTGCCAATCTTCATACAAATCATGAATCGTGTTCAGTTCACGCTTGCACGGCGAACACCATGTCGCCCAGAAACTGATTACCACGGGGCCTTCAAAACCTAGAGAGCCTGTGTTGAACGATTTGCCGTCCATATCCTTCAGCGCTACATTGGGTAATTTTTTAACTTCAAAAAGATGATTCTCAGAGGTAGGTGTCTCCTGTGCAAGGACTGCCAAGGTTAGATTGAAACTTAATAAGAGGAAAAAATACTTTTTCATGATTCGATTAATTTAAATTTTGAGGGGCATTTACAATGACCTTGCCGAAATCAAAGATAGGCTTACGTAAACTTCCTCACAAAGATACAATGAATGAAATTCTTGAAATCCTAAATGTCCCATCTCGCTGAATTTTAATTGTAGGATTTCAAGTGTTCTTTGGAAAAGTGCACAATAATTGCTATTTTTCGAAATACTTTTGAAAACGATAAAGCTAAAGTTATGAAAAAAGGGATTGTTTTATTTGCGGGTATAGTGATTTCTGCGACTGCCATTTTTGCTCAAAACAGTGTGTTGGATATTCGTTATGATCCAGACGGTATGGCTGGTCCGTTGCCGGTGAGTGGTTCAAACCTTGGCGGTGGGACACATAGCATAAATCTTTACCCATCGAGTCCTGACCTTACGGCAGGTATTTATGAGCCTCATTTTCAAGTAACAAATACTGCGGCTTCTGACATTCAACTTAAAATTATTCGCAAAGAAGTAAATGTTCCTACTGCATGGATCGATCAGATTTGCTGGCCGCCCCTGTGTTACAATGCGTCAGGATTGGAATATTCGACTCCAAACTCTACCTCTTATCCCGCTCCAATAATTGCAGCTGGAACTGCGATAACAACTAATAGTTTAGATGCTGAGCTAAAGCCTCGAATTACTCCTGACCCAAGCTCTGCTGGTTACGGATTGTACAGATATTATTTTTACGATGTAGTGAATAACACCTACGTTGACTCTCTTGATATAGCAATCAGCTATGTATTGGGTATTACGCAACAGAAAAATACACCATCCATAACGATCGCTCCGAATCCTGCCGATGAAAATGTAACTATAACCCTTAATACCGACCATGCTTCTTCGGTTAAAGTAGTTGATGCGCTTGGAAAATCTGTGCTTAATGAAACCATTTCAAATGGAACTAAATCGATAAATGTCTCGGATTTCAAAAATGGAGTATATATTGTTCTCGTCGAAAGTGATGGAAAGACATTCACTCGTAAGCTGATTGTCAGACATTAACTTTTCAACAAAGACGCATAGAAAAGACCGCTGCAGCGGTCTTTTTTGTTTTTGGCGCTTTTCTATCTTTGAATGATAAAACAGAACTGGTTGAAAGTCGAAATTTATCTCTTAAGATTTGTTCTCCCATTGATACTATTATGTTCATGGTACAGCGCACCCTGTTATAGTCAACACAACACACAGTTCATCGACCAATTTTTCAAAGACAACTTATTCAATCCACAAATTGTCAAAGGCTTTCAGGGAACAGGTCTCTTGCCATATATAGAAAGTGAAATTGATCTTACTCACACCATTCGCGATTCCTCAAAACAATACTATACACTCACAGATATACTTCTTAAAAAACATCTTTTCGAAATCAAGGGGGCTGACTTTTCACTTAACATTTCGCCCATTGCAGATTTAAGGGTAGGAAAAGACCTATCCGACACATCGCAAAGGAGACTATTTCAAAACACACGTGGAATCTATATTGAAGGAGATCTCTTGAAACAGTTTTCTTTTTCAACTTCTATCTACGAAAATCAAGGTCGTTTTGCGGCATATCAAAGCTCATTTTTTCAGTCTGTAGGTGAGCTTTATACCCAACAAGCGTCTGGCACCTACTCTCAACAAAATGCAGTAATTCCGGGTGCTGCCAGAACGAAACCCTTTAAAATTGACGGTTTCGACTATGCTTATGCCACAGGAAATATTATTTATCGACCCAACAAGGCAATACACTTTATAGCTGGTAACACTTCACATTTCATAGGGGATGGATACCGGTCGCTCCTCTTGTCTGATAATTCTGTCCCTGCGCCATTTTTGCGAACCGTATTAAAAGCCACAGATAAAATCGAAATAAACTGCATTCGAATGCGATTGTTTAATTTGATTCGAAGGCCTGTCAGCAGCTCAGTAGAATCGTATTACGAATCTAAAGCATATTCTGTGAACTATATCAGCTACAAACCCTTTAAGGGACTTGTTGTTAGTCTTTTTGAAGGCGTAATTTGGTCGAGAGGTGACTCCATAGTATCGAAACGAGTTCACCCACTGTTCTATTCACCGGTTCCTGGTTCTGCACTGCCCCTCCTGTCCCGGAACGAACTGAACTATCTTTTAGGGATCAACGCAGGGTATACTTTTTTTGAAAAATACCATGCATATGGCCAGCTAGCAAGTAGCAACGGACACTTTAACAACCCTGCATTTCAATTGGGTATTCGAGCATACAGCCTTGCGGGTCAACGGGACTTAATGGTGCAGGCAGAATTTAATCATGTTCCAAAAGGAACTTACAACAACGGAAATCCAAGTCTGTCCTACAGCCATTACAATTTACCACTTGCTACGATTCAAGGAGAGGCCTTTGACGAATTTATTTTACGAATTACGTATGAATGGAATCGACTATATGTCAGTGAGAAGCTTGTCATTTTCAACTTAAAAGAGTTTGATGCTACAAACTGGCTCCCCATTTATACATCCCCAGATAAGGTAAACGGGAAAATCACACATAATGCGCTTGAAGTGGGCTACCGCTTTAACCGAAAAATGAACCTGTGTTTGTTTGGGAGTTGGATCTTTCGGAAGGACAATCTATCAAACAACCCGGCGAGCTTAATCCATGTGGGGCTTCGCACAGGTATTCTGAATCATTACAACGACTTTTGATGCATAGATTCATTTACATATATTTTCTTGCAGGAGTCTTTAGCGTCACAGCCCAAAGCAAAACGGAGTTCGTTCTAGAAGAATTGCCTGCAGATAGCTTATTGGATAGTTCCATTAAAAATCATCCTTCCGTCAAACCCGTTTTAGCAGAAACAATTAGACATACCGCAGAACGCATTGGCAGAAAAGGCGGTCAAATTGGTATTCAGGGAATTACTGATGCGGCATTTTTTGCAAGTAGCAGTCCGACTTATCGGACCGGAGCAGGTGTACTGCTGGAATTCTCACCAACCCAAAAATGGTATGCTCGGCTAGCTGGAATTCAAGGAATTACCAACAGCTCTGGGAATCTTTTTCCCAACACATACTTGTCTTCTTCAGAAAACAACTTCAATACATTCACCGACCTTCGGGGAAGAGTGTCTTTTTCTCCAAATAGCATTTTCAATTTTCAGGCAGGATTGGACAAAAATTTTATTGGAGAAGGTTCACGCTCGCTGTTTTTAAGTGACTACGGAAAAGCCTATCCATTTGGCATGGTAAGAACAAAATTCTGGCGGGTGGAGTACAGTGTGGTCTATCAATTTTTTAGGGAAGAGACAAACAAAGGCTGGCTCAATAAGAACGGAGCGACGCATCACATTAGTTTTAATGCCGCTAAATGGCTCAATTTTGGAATCTTTGAGTCTGTTATTTTTCTCCCGAAAGACACGATGCTAAACAGGGGATACGATGCTGAATACCTTAATCCCATCGTTTTTTACCGTCCTCAAGAATATTCCATGGGCTCATCAGACAATGTTTTGCTAGGAGCCAGCTTCAGCGCGGACTGGAAGGAAAATACGTTTTACGGCCAGCTCATACTCGATGAGTTCTTCCTCGCAGAAATCAAAGCGAAAAGTGGCTGGTGGGCCAACAAATATGGCGGACAACTCGGAATAAAAGGCAGGTTCAAGAAAAGGGCCATCCCTCTTTTCTACCGAATCGAATATAACACGGTACGACCCTACACCTATGCCCATTTAAATTCTGGACAAAATTATGGGAATTCAGGCGCCACTTTAGCACATCCGATGGGATCCAACTTCATGGAAATCCTTGGAGAGCTTAAAGGTCAAAAGGGGAAGTGGAATGCCAAGCTTTTTGTCAGTTATTTCCTTCAAGGGCTGGACAAAAACGGGTTAAGCTATGGAAGTGATATTTATCAGCCATATACCAACCGACCGTATGAATATGGTCATTTTATCGGGCAGGGAAATGCCAACAATGGATTGAGGGCCTTACTCCATGTAGGTTATTGTCTGCATAAGGCAACCAACCTTCATGTGTTTGTAGAAAATCAACTGCGTTTCGATTCCGCTTTCGACTCCTACACCTACATTGGTGCACTTGGAATCCGAAGTCAGCTGTGGAATGATTACCGGAATTATTAAAATTATTCCATGAAAAAATTGAATGGGAGTTGGTAAATAGATCTTACCGGTTTGTCCTCACACATCGTTGGCTTCCACTTGGGCATGTAGGCTAAGATTCGAATAGCCTCTTCGTCCAACTCAGGAGACACGCCACGTAACACCTCAATATTGGAGATCGAACCATCCTTTTCTATGATAAAACGCATATAAACTTTTCCCATTACTTCATCCTCGATCGCTTTTGCCGGATACTCCAAATTTTTAACTATAAAAGTGAGCATTTCTTTATACCCTCCCGGATATTCAGCAATTGTCAGTTTGGTAGAATCACAATCTTTGTCAAGCTCGAGCGAATCAGCTTTACTAAGGCTATTTAGCTTTTTCTTCGATTGAATAAGCTCTTTTTCCTTTTCGGCGCACAATCGCAGTACAATTTTCGTGCTCACACTTTTGGCTTTCTTGCGGTATATTGTAAATGAATGCTTCCTGTGTAAACCAGACGGATCCGTCAACGTAAAATGTATTTCTTTTGCTTTTAAACCTTTAAAAACAGCTTTGCCTGTCTCGTCAGTAATGGCTTTGATTTCTGTTCCTGCCTTCTCAGTTATTCCGAATATTACAATGCCTTTTAATGATTCGGCCGTGAATAATGAAGTAATCTGTACCGAAAAATCGTACGTTTTTGCAGAGAGACTTTGGGAGTAAATAATAACTGTAAGAATTGAGAAAATAATTGAACGCATACCTTTATTTTATGTGAAATTAAAAAAAAAGAACGGCCACCCCGTGGGTAGCCGTTCCGGATTGCATATGAGAGTGGTAGGTCAGGTTTAGTGCAATCCAATTATATGCTTCAATTCAACTTCTGTGATATTGCGTTTTTGTCCTTCACGATTCAAGTATGTTCGGTTAACAAGGCGGCCATGTATGGCTACTTTTTTGCCTTTTTGACCATAAGACTCAATAAATCCGGCAAGCTCACCCCAAGCGAATATTCGGTGCCATTCAGTCTCGTTGTAGATTTTACCATTATTAGCACGGTAGGACTTATCGGTGGCCAGGCTAAACCGGGTAATCTTTTTTCCATTCTCAAAACTAGTTACCTCAGCAGAGGTGCCAATGTTTCCTATTAGGGTGACGTGATTTCGAATAGTTGTCATGTGTTTAATTTTTTGTTTTGGCTGTTTTTTCGACATAACGGATCAATCCAGAAATGATCTTGTACACCTCCATCGTCTGAGCATATAATTCCTCCGCACGTTCTTTGGTGATATACTCCAGCTGACCGGATAATATCAATTGTGAGGAAAGTCGAGCAGAGGCCCCCTTGGCATCTTCCAGGTCAATGATTCTGTTGGAATGTGTTCGTTTACTGATTCCCTCAGCAATTTTTGATACTATTCGTAAAGCGGATTCCTTCATGTATTCAAACATTACCGGATCAACATCATTGACTGTTTTGAAAACTTCAAGGGTTAGCTGGTTGCTCTTCTTCCATGCTACCAAATCTTCGTGCTCGTATGTTCGTTTAATAAGTCTCATATTTCAAAGGATTACCATGTCATTAATTTCAACTTCTGTGATGAACTTGCGTTCGCCCTGTGCTTGGTAAAAACGTGTTACCAATTTTCCTTCGACGGCCAATTCCATTCCTTCCGTGCCCAATTCCTCGATTACATGAACCCATTTTCCCCAAGCCATTAGACGATGCCAGTGTGTTTTATTCTTAGTTTTTCCGCTTGCATCCAGGTATTGTTCCTTTGTTGACATGGTAAATTGTGCGATCTTCTTTCCGTTTGGCAACTCTACAACCTTAGGGGCAGAGCTGACTTTTCCTATTAAATTGACGTGATTCATATTGATTTTTGTTTGATAATGAAAGGGCCAGTTGCCCGGCCCCAGGGTTAGGTTAGGTTATTTGTTGTTGATTTGTTCAGGCTTTTGAGAAAGCAACAAAAATTCTGTTGCTTCAATCACAGTTCCGTAGCGTTTTTCGCCTGTTTTGGTTTCATAGGTCTGATGTACTAGTTTTCCTTCAAGGATGATCTCCTGACCTCTGTTCAGCGCTTTTTTCACTCGCTCTGCAATTTTTCCCCAAGCATTGATCGTATGCCATTGTGTGTTGTCCTGCCAATTGCCCTCTTTGTCTTTAAAGCGCTCATTGGTGGCCATGGTAAAACGTGCCAGCATTCGGCCGGTATCGAAGGTTGTTACTTCGGGTTGTGCACCCAGTCTTCCGATCAAACTTACTTTGTTGCGTAAGGTGTTCATGTTTGAAAAAATTAAAAGTTTGATAAATTGATCTTGTCTCACTGTCAGCACTTGTTCGCTGAATTCGACTCTGCAAAATTCTATCTGTTGCAAAATTTTATTCGACTTTTAATTGATTTCATTCGATTTTTTTTCGTTTGTTGTCGTTTAGAGATAATAAAACAGGGGGTTTTTATACTTTTAGAGTCAACCAATAAAACATGAAACTATTCGATTATTCTAAAACCAGAAGGTTAGTGCCGTGGTAAATAGGTTTAATGAAGGAAGTATTTTTCCGTCCGAAAGTGAATACAACATTCCATTTTGCCCATCAAGACTTCTGTATTCCACACGAAAGAGCATTGTTTTCAAGAGCCTGTAGTTATACCCTACAGAAAATCCAAAACATTTAAACCCCTGTGACTCCACCAGTGGTGCAACAACCACATTTTTGGGATCATGATAATACTCAGCTCTAAAGCTGAAGCTTCCATATTTATCGGTAGTGTATCGAACCGCACCATTGAGTTGCCCCCAGTAGGCACCACTATTGTTTATGAATTGTTGACGACCAGCATAGCCGCATGAAATGAATGTCCACCTCGAAGAAAAATCATGGATCCAGAAAAGGTCTAAAAAATAGCGCATCCCATAATTAATAGATCCTGATATTCCCTCTTTACCCATATAGGTATTGAAGTTCAATTTATTTTTGGGATTCAATTGCATCTCTATTTTTGACCCAAAGGACTTTGAGCTATTGATATCCGCAATTTGCTGCCAACCATTCAATAAATACAGATGCCATGTCAACCAATCCTTGTGCACACCAGAAAGTCTCGCTCCAGCAAGGTAATAAGGAACGTACTCCGCAGAAAGGGACCGGGTCAAGACCAACTGATCCATACTGAACGGGCTTTCATTGCTGTATGGGGAACCCAATACACCCGCATCCAACCAGATATTTCTTTTCTTAGAAAGCTGAACACCAACATTAGCCTCCAATAGATTTTTATAAATCCCCTTCTCAGAAGCACTGTTCTGCTCCATGAACGTTCCCATTGCAGGTAGGAAATGACCCCTCAAGCGTTTCTTTTGAAGCTTCAAGTCAGCATAAATCATGTTTTGATTTAACTCGTTGGCATGTCCGAATGATACGAACAAGGGTAATTTTGAACCTGAAGAAGAAAATGAATTATACGAATAATACCATTCGAAACCCAGATGAAGCTCAAATGAATTGGCCGAGTCAATTTTCGGAATGCTGTCCGAGGGAAACGACCATATAAAAGGGCTCAAAAAGAAAATGTACAACCCTAAAATTGTGCGCATTTTAATTAAAATCTGACTCTGTTGATCTTTTTTGCTTGACGGAAACCGCCTCCATCGCCAAAATTATATCTCAAGAACAACTCAAATCCTCCTACAGAATTGGTGGCAGATGTAAAGTCTGATAAATTGGCGTCGTATGCAAAACCAAGAGAAAACATATCATATTCAAACATGGTCCGGGCAACGAATGCATCACCAAGTCTATAAAATATTCCAATGTAGAAAGTTAATGGGCGCGTAAATCCTGTTGATCGGGAACCTTCATGCAAAATATACCCGTAATTGGTTCCAAACATGATTTCCTGATGTCCTCCTTGTCTGTTGTAATAGATTCCTGGTTGAAGAATTCCTCTTGTGTTTTCAATTCCTAAATCACCATTAACGAAAACAGTGTAGCGGATATCAAGACGCTCATCCTCTTTATCAATGAAGGAATAATATGGTTTGTTGAGATGAAACGCTGTAAATCCAATGTTCAACCGTTTCCTCTTATTCTGATTCATGTAGCCACTTTTAGAGGTAAACGCATATACTGCTCCGGCGCCTACATCGAACATGCTGAAGTTTGGGGAATTAAACTCTTCTCCACTTGCATAAGCCGAATTAAAACTAATTCCATCGTATTGACTCATCCATTGATCTCCGGCAGATGAAAATCCCCTTTGACCATAACATCCATATAAACCAACTCCCAGCGTGCTTTGTCGATTTAAAATAAGGTGATAGGCAAGATTCAGTGTAAACTGATTCGTGGAAATTTTTCGGAAGCCTGCCTTATCATTGTAAAAGTTGACTCCCATGGCAAAAATTCCTGACTGCCCCCTTTTAGGTTTGCTGATTCTCGAATCAAAACTGGCAGCCATCGTTTCGAAAGGAACGCCGGCAGTACTCCATTGTTTTCTGTAGTTTACCACTGCTTGCATCTCCGAATTGGCTCCAGCAAGAGCCGGACATAACGTCATAGGTGAAAATTCCCATTGAGAAAAATGAATGTCCTGAGCCCAAACTTTTGTACATGTCAGAAATACGACTGACAAGAATAACTTTATTTGAAGAATTTTCATACTACGAACTTCAAGTATTAATAAACTACCGTTAGACTCCCCGACAGATCGATTATCTCGCCGTTTTGCTTCGTTGCATAAAATTTATACGCAAAAACACCGGTTCCAACGGGCTCCCCTCTCCATTTTCCATCCCAACATGTGTTCTGATCGAATGACTCAAAAACCTTTTCTCCCCATCTGTTAAATATTTGAAGGCTGAACTCAAGAAAACAGCTTCCGGCCACACAATATGTATTGTTCGCTTCAGGACCAGTATTGTTTGGTGAAAATATATTAGGGATGAAGAAATCATCGCAGTTCTGAATTACGAATATAGTAAGGGCTGTTGTTCCTGTACACCCATATTGATCCGAGCCAGTAACTAAATAAGTGGTTGTTTGATCTGGTGTTGCTATTGGAGAGGCGCAATCATTACATGACAAACCGGAAGACGGTACCCAAACATAAGACGATGCACCGGATGCTGAAAGATCAACCGATTCACCTTCATCAATCTCAGTAGCTGACTGGGTCGTCGTAATATCTAAAGAACCGGTCAAACCGACAGTAAAAGATGCTGAAACAGTACATCCGTTTTGATCCTCAACGGTTACCGAATAAATTCCTGACGCCAATCCGCCCAATGTCGGACTGTTTGCTCCTCCAGGATTCCATGTGAACGTGTATGGCGCTTGACCACCGTCGACATTGGTCGAAATCTGTCCCAGTGACTGACCACAAATAACATTTTGTGAAGTACCTGTGACCAATAATTGTTCTGGTTCCGTAACAGTGTAAGAGGCCGTGGTAGAACATCCAAGGTCGTCCAGAACAGTTACAGTGTACGTTCCCGCCGGTAAACTAGAAAGTGAGGTTCCGGTAGCACTTGAAGGTGTCCAAGAGACATCATACGGGGCCTGGCCACCATTTATTCCAATCTCAATAGATCCATCAGAGATACCAAAACAAGTGTTATTTTGAGAACTCACCAAACTTATAACAGGTGCAGGAGGCACGTCATTAATAGTAAAAGAGGCTGGATTGGATATACATCCATTCACTGTATTTTGTGCAGTAAGTTCATAGGTGCCTGCCGTCAACCCACTAAATGTCAGCGAAGTTTGGTAAGGTCCACCTATACTATATTGTATATTGTTTCCAAGCGGTCCAGTTACAGTTATTGAACCAGAGGGTGTTTGGCAAGTCGGTTGAGAAATACTGAACGATGGACTAGCAAGGGAAACATCCTCTGTAATCGTAATCGATTCTGTACCTGTACAGCCGTTAGCCCCTGTAACTGTTACTGTATACGTTCCTGCCGAGGTCAATGATACTGAAGCTGTGGTTCCCAAAGAATTGCTCCAGCTGTATGTGCCACCTCCTGTTGCTGTAACATTGATAGAA
>Ga0315906_10003800_pt1 | contig 19801 bp, 18 predicted proteins | sample LakEriMetagenome_4_FD_203526 | JGI IMG/M metagenome (GOLD analysis project Ga0315906, IMG submission 203526) | Freshwater fungal communities from buoy surface, Lake Erie, Ohio, United States - Buoy 2 MA122 | ecosystem: Environmental > Aquatic > Freshwater > Lake > Lake biofilm | place: USA... | reverse complement strand
ACTTGGGGATCAGGTTCAGCAATACACCATCATCGACCTGTCTGGCAGCTTGCGGGAGCGCCAGAAGACGGCGCTGACGCCTTACGCCCACAAAGTGCGCTGGTTGGACACCTGGCCTGACCGCTTCCAAGGGGTGGTCGTGGGCAATGAGGTGCTCGACGCCATGCCGGTGCAGCTGTTGCATTTTGATGGACAGCAGTGGCTGGAGCGCGGCGTTGTATTACAAGCCGTGGAGGGTGCCGAGTCACTCGCGTGGAGCGACCGACCCACCGACTTGCGTCCTCACTGTGACGGCCCCTTTGTCCCGGGGACTGTCACCGAGATCCACCCCCAAGCGGAGGCTTTCATCACCTCCTTGGCCGAGAGGCTCACACGTGGCGCCGCTTTTTTCATCGACTACGGTTTCCCCGAGGCCGAGTACTACCACCCCCAGCGCACCGGCGGCACCCTGATGTGCCACCGCGCCCACCTGGCCGATGCCGAGCCGCTGGAAGCTCCGGGTGAAAAAGACATCACCGCCCATGTGAACTTCACCGGCATCGCTGTGGCGGCGCAAAACGCGGGCCTGGATGTGCTGGGTTACACCAGCCAGGCGCGTTTTTTGATGAACTGCGGCGTGATGGACATGCTGCAAGACGCCGACATCAAGTGCCGGATCAACACTCAGAAATTGCTCACCGAACACGAGATGGGTGAACTCTTCAAGGTGCTGGGCTTGGCCAAAGGCTGTGATGCTGTTTTCAACCAAGCCCCGCTCGGATTCGCGCAGGGCGACCGGACGCACACGTTGTGAGTGAAAGCTTTTTCAGGCGCAAGAACAGGCCTGTCTACCCAGTTTCCTACCTCGGCCCGTCATTCCCGCGAAGGCGGGAATCCAAGCCCAAGCCCGTACTGGATTCCCGCCTTCGCGGGAATGACGGTGATGGTGCGGTAACCCTGGCCCGTCACACGCCCAGCACGCGGGGCACCCCATGTTCCGCTGGCTGATCGTCGTCTTCCTCGCGCTGGTCATCTTCAGCCGCTTGCAAGAGTGGCTGGCCAAAATTGGTTTTGGTCGCTTGCCTGGCGACTTTCGATTTCGTTTGTTCGGCCGCGAGTGGTTCATCCCATTGGCCAGCAGCGTGGTCATCAGCGTGCTGGGCATGTTGATCGTGCGTTTGTTTTGAACCTATCACCCCCGCGCGGGCCAGACGTCGGTCAGCTTGACGCACACAAATGCGGCCTCGGCCGCCGAAAAATCCCACTGTTCGATGACGCAGCAACCCGGGCGTGAAGCAAGGCCCCAGCGCAGCAGGTTCACCGAATTGGGCACGCCGGGGCGCACACGCCTTGACACGGCCGTGCCGGCTTGCACCGCCCAAAGAGGCCGAGCCAGTCTGGGTAAGGCCATCACATAAGGCAGGTGAATGTGCCCGCCCAGCACCAGATCGACGCCAGCGGCTGACCAGCGGTCAATGGCCAAACGGTGGCCGCGCAGCAGGTTGGGCGCTTCAGCTGGGAACGGCACCGCCACGGGCTGGTGTACCACCACGATACGCAGTTGATCGGGTTTTGCCTCGGCCACCATTCTTGCCACGCGGTCCACCTGGGCCAGCGACACCTCGCCGTTTTTGTGCCGCCAGGCACGGGTGGTGTTGACACCCACGACCATCAAGTCGGGCGAGGTGTAGACCGGTTCAAGATCGGCCCCGAACACGTCGGTGTACCGGGCATAGGGACGGCGCAGGCGTGCCCACAAGTCAAACAGCGGAATGTCGTGGTTGCCCGCAATGGCCAACACCGGCGCGTAAAGCTGCTGCACGAAACAAAACGCGGCCTGGAACTGCGACGGCAGCGCGCGCTGGGTGATGTCACCGGACAGCACGATCAAGTCGGGCTGCTGCTGTTGCGCCAACCGCGTCAGTGCTTGAACCACCGGCGTTTGTTCGGTGCCGAAATGGGTGTCGGAGACATGCAGCACCACACTCATCCAGGCGCTCCCTTGGTGTCAAAGGGTTCACTTGGGGCGCTGGGCTTCAGGAGGTACAGCGGCTGGTCGAGCACACGGAAGTCCAATGGTGGGCGCAAACGTGTCACTTCGCCATCAAATGCCACCTTCACACCCCGCCTGCCGTGCGGAAGGCGGGTGGTCTTGACCACCATGTGCTGGAACTCGAAACGTTCCACACTCTGGGCTTCGCCCAAGGTGCCCATGGCGCCGTGCAGCATCAGCCTGATCATGGCCAGCGTGCCGATGGGCCGCAGCATCACCGCTGTGATGCGACCGTCCATGGCGCCGGTCTCCAACGGCTGCTCCGACCCCACCCCCAGTTGTTGCAACTGCAGTCTGTTGTTGCCAATAAAAAGGGTCAAGGCATGCACGTCGTACACCGAGTCGCCCAGCTCAATGTGCAGATCCAGTCGGCGCTGTGCACGTAGCAGCGTGAGCACGCCGGCCATGAAAGCCACCCACCGGCTGCGACCAAAACGGGCTTTGAAGGCTTCGCGGTCTTCCAGCAAATCGGGGTAGAGCCCGAGGCTGGCGTTGACCAGGAACACACGGTCGTTCACCGCGGCCACCTGCACCGGCTGGGGTGTCCAGCCGAGTAACTGTTGCGCGGCTTGGGCGGCGTCCGCTGGAATGCCGTGCGTGCGGGCAAAGTAGTTGAACGTGCCCTGGGGCACCACGCCCATGGGGCATCGTGCTGCATGGGCGGCTTGTGCCACGGTGTTGATGGTGCCGTCGCCGCCCACTGCGACCACGGCGGTGCCACTGGCCTTGGCTTTGGCCGCCGCTTCAGATGCCATCCGTGACAGTTCAGTGGCATCACAGAACAGCAGCTCACCCTGGCGTCCTGCTGCATGCAGCGCGGACTCAATGGCCTCGCGTTTCTCATCTGCCCCCTTGCTGCCGGCTGCCGCGTTGATGATGAACTGAAGCGGCGACGCCGTGTTGATCTTGGGCGCGGCGGCCCGCGTGGGGTCGCTGTCAATCATGGCGCAGCAAGTCACCAAAAACGGTGTACTCGCCGTCTTTGCGGTCCGCGCCGGGTGCGTCGTAAAGCACGAGCCAACTGGGCTTGCGGCCCGCCATGTCCGGTGGCAGGTCGCACAGGGCTTCGGCGCGGTTGGTGCCCCGTCCATGGGGCAGCGAGACCGATTCGGTCAATGCCGACTCGAAACGCACCGGCTCCCGGTTGGCCGCCAGCATGGGCTTGGCGCCTGGCCACTTGAAGACACGAATTTCACCGTTGAGCACCATGGTGGGGCCAGCCAGGATGTACAGGTCGTCGCCTGAAAAATGCAGGTCGCGCACGCCCAGGCCATCCAGTTGCAAAAAATGCTTGCGGATCAAGACCCCGCTGTCGTCCAGAGGTGCCAACCTGAGTTGACCGCCGCGGACCTCGACCGATATTTCCAGCATCGCCGACCAACCCCGCATCACGGGGCCGCGCAGGCCCAGCAACAGCCTTCGGCCATCGACCGCGAGCCCTTCGATGTCAAAGCCGTTGTCCTTGCCCGGAATGGCCATGTAAGGACCCAAGTGGGGGTCGTCAGCCAGCGCCCGGGTGAGCTCGTTGTGGTGCGCATCACCTTTCAGGCGCAGCGCCTGTCGGCCATCCTGGGCTTGGCGCACCAAGCAGGGTTCCCCATTGGCATCGGGTTCAATCGGCAAACAAGCCAACAAGCGCCGGTTGCCATCCAGTGCCACCTTGGCCAGCCGTTTGGCGTTCTCGGCGTGGCCACGCTCGGGTTTGGCGTTTTTGCGTTTGAGGCCGTGCGAGCCCACCACCCAGAGAAAACTGTCGGCCACCGCCATGCCCTCGAGGTCGGCCTCTTCATCCGCCTCGCCGGGCAAGTCCAGCAGGTCGGCCAGCGGAAAGTCGCGCACCTCGCCAAAACGCAAGGACTCTTTACCTACTGGCTCCAGCCGTCGCAACCTGTCCAGGCCGCAGGCTTCGTCGCCCGCCACCCAGAGCCAATCGCCGGTGAAAGCGGCTCCCGAGAGGTTGGAGTGCACCAACGACCCTGGAGCGAATTCCAGACGTACTGCGTGGGAGGTTCTTGTGTTGGGCATGGTTGGGTCTCTCCAAGAAAGCGAAGGCGATCAACAAATCCTAACGTCGACCCCTGAACTCCATGCGCCCAGTGTGGCGAAGGTGGGCGGTATGGATGTTTGTGGCGCAAGCTCAGCCCAGCGTGACCCCATCGACCAGTTCATTGACTGGCGTTTGCCCTTCAGGAAGCGGGCAGTGGGCTCGCAGCAAAACGTCCACCTGGTCCACCGCCTTGAGCAAACCGGCTTCAAACCGACCCGCCTGAAACTCCGAGCGCATGGTCTCCAGCACCGCCTGCCACTGCGCAGCCGACACATGGTGGTTGAGCCCCCGGTCGGCGACGATTTCTACTTTGCGTTCGACCAGCAACAGGTAGATCAGCACGCCGTTGTTGCCTTCGGTGTCCCAGACTTTGAGCTTGCCAAACTGGGTGATGGCCCGGTCGCGGGACGAGGCACCGCGCCAGAGGTAACTCAAGGGCAAACTCGCTTCCACACAAACGCAAATCTCGCCGGCGTGGTGCTGTTCGCTTTGACGCACGCGTTCCTCAATGCGGGCCAACGCGGCGGGGTCCAAAGCACGCGCCGCATCGGTTTCATCCCAGAGGCGGTGTTGGATCAAACGCAGCAGTTTGTTCATCACCAGTTCCCCGAGGCGCCGCCGCCGCCAAAGTCGCCACCACCCCCGGAGCTGAAACCACCGCCGCCCGAGCCCCAACCGCCACCGTGGCCCCCTCCTGTCCAGATGACAGGACCACTGCCATGCCGGCCCAAACGTTGGCGCGCCGCGCCGACGCCCAACAACCCGACCATCAACAAGGCGCCGACCCCAATCAGTCCGGCGATCCACAGGCTGGAAGTGGCCAGCCAGCCCAAACCGCCGAACCCTGCGCCCGTGGCCAGAGAACCCAGTTTGCGGCCGAGCAAGCTGGTGAGCACGGCACCCGCCACCGGCACACCGATGAAGAGAAAGGTCAACCAACCCTCCAGGTCCATGTCAAATCCGGCCCTGGGTGTGCTGTGGTCGACGGTGGGTTCCGGCAGCCCTTCGCCGCGGATGCGTGCAGCCACGGCATCCACTGCGGCGTTGAGCCCACCGGCAAAGTCACCGGCTTTGAAGGCCGGGGTGATTTGTTCGTTGATGATGCGTTTGGCCATCAAATCGGGAATGGCGCCTTCCAGTGTTTTGGCGACTTCGATGCGCACCTTGCGGTCGTTCTTCGCGACCACCATCAACAGGCCATCACCGACCTCACGCCTTCCAATCTTCCACTGCTCGCCCACCCGCTGCGCGTAAGCGGCGATGTCTTCGGGTTGGGTGGTGGGCACGATCAACACCACCATTTGGCTGCCCTGGTTGGTTTCAAGGGCCGCCAGTTTGGCGCTCAAGGCGCTGCTTTGCGCCGCAGTCAGTGTGCCGGTTTGGTCGATTACGCGGCCCGACAGTGGCGGCACCGGCAGCACATCTTGCGCCCAGGATGTGCTGCTCGCCACGAGCCAGCACAGTGCGATCAAAACCAGTCGCCAGTCGGCCCAGCGACGCTGCCCTAAAGCCGGTGTGCTGCGTGTCACAGGCTCACTGCTTGGCAGGTTGGTCAAAACTGACCGACGGTGGGGCCGAGATTTGCGTTTCGTTTTGCACGGTGAAGCTGGGCTTGACTTGGTAACCCATCACCATGGCAGTGAGATTGCTGGGCACGCTGCGCACCAGCACGTTGTAGTCCGCCACGGTTTTGATGTAACGGTTGCGCGCCACGGTGATGCGGTTCTCTGTGCCTTCCAGCTGGACCCGCAGGTCTTGGAAACCTTGGTTGGCTTTGAGGTTGGGGTACTGCTCACTTACCACCAACAAACGGCTCAAGGCACCGCTGAGCTCGCCTTGCGCCTGCTGGAACTTATTGAAGGCCTCGGGGTTGTTGACCAACTCGGGGGTCGCCTGGATGCTGGTGGCTTTGGCGCGGGCCTCGACCACCTTGGTGAGTGTTTCCTGCTCAAAGTTGGCCTCGCCCTTGACGGTGGCCACGATGTTGGGGATCAGGTCGGCACGGCGCTGGTACTGGTTGAGCACCTCAGACCAACTGGCTTTGACGTCTTCATCGAGCTTTTGAAATTCGTTGTAGCCGCAACCACTGAGCGCCAGGCTCAACACCGCCGTCATGGAAATCAAAACTTTTCGCAACATGTTCAAGGTCCTATGGGGCCCATCCCCTGTGCCATGGTAGTTGAGGCCATGTGACGGCATTTCAAGGCGAGCTCGGCACCAACTTCGGTCCAGACCATTGGGGCAAATCGCTGACCAGGGCTTCCCGTTGTTTCGTTGACAAAGGCCGCATGTGTTGCAGCACCCAGGCGGTGCGATCGGTTCGGTGCGGATCGTTGGCTTGCCAGCGCGTCCACTCGATGGCGGGTCCGTGCAACAAGCTGGCCAGCCAGGCGGCTTCGGTCGGCGTCAAGCGGTGCACGGGCTTTTTGAAATAGTGTTTCGCTGCGGCCACCGCGCCGCATTGGCCATGGCCCCAGGGTGCCATGGCGAGGTAGAGGTCCAGCACGCGGGCTTTGCCCAGGGTACGGTCCAGTTCCACCGCATACAGCAGCTCGCGCAGTTTGCGTTGCGCATGGCGCTGATCGCCGGTGTAAACCATCTTGGCCAGTTGCTGGCTCAAGGTGCTGCCGCCGTGCAGGCTGTTGCCGTCACCTTGGTTAGCACGCCAGGCGTTTTGCAGCGCGGTGAAGTCCACGCCGTGGTGCTCCATGAAACGCTGGTCCTCCGCGGCAATCACGGCGCGAGGCAACCACGGGCCCCAACCCTGCGCGGGAATGCCGCCGCGGCAGGTGGACTCGGCGGTGCGCAAGGCCTCGGTGCCCAGGCCAGACACCTCAAAGCCCTGCAACACCGGTGTGACACGGCCCGTGTTGCGTGGGAACTGCCACGCCACGTCGAGGGACATCCGCCCCTGGATGTGGGCGCGGGGCCACTCGGGCAGTTGCGCTGCCCACAGCCCCACCACATCATGCAGCGCGGTAGACGGCAAGACCAGTGACAGGTCGGCGTGGGCGGTGTGCATCTGCAAGTGCCAACGTCCGGCCACTGGCGCACTGGTGGGCCCTTGTGCCGAATTGGAGGGTGCGAGCAGCATCTCCCCGTGCAATTGGTTTTGGCCTTGGCGCCGTGCGGTGAGCTGCACGGACTGCAAGGTCAAGGGCTGCGGCCCCAAAGCAGCAATGCGCAGCACACAAGGTTGGCATTGCAATTGCCAGGCGCTGTTGTCGGGCAGGCTTTGCAGGCGCAGCACGCCCCAGCGCGTGTGCATCGTCCGGCCTTGTGCCCAGGGGGTGAGCACCTTCAGCGTCAAGGGGTGTGTGCCCACACGAAAGAGCGCGGGCATGCTGGCCTGGACGGTCCATGGCCCCAGTCGCACTGGCGTCGACCATTCATTTGGCGCCGCGCGAAGCATGAACCACGCCCACAACAGCAAGGCGCCGAGCGACAAACAAAGGGCGCCCGTGATCCCAAGAAGCCAACGCAGCACGCGTCGTCGCCAAGACGGTTTCATCATCACAAAGCCCTCGCCGTGGTGATGGCCAGCCAGGGTCCCGCGGATTGCCCCAACTGGGCGGCCCAGAACCAACTGGAGGTGTCGGTGAATGCCTGGCCTTTTGCATCCACGATGCGCTCGCACACCCGAATCCGCTCCGGGCCCGAAGGCGTATTGCGCACCGCCACGAAACAGCGCCACAAACGCGCTTGCGCATCGTGTTCAAGCTGGGCGGCTTCAATGCGGAAACCCAGGCCGCGGTAGCAGTCGGTGGCCGGGTGCAGCAAGCGGGTGGGGGAGCGCACTTCGCGCCAGACCAAGGTTTGTTCACCGTCGGTGAGCCGGGTCAAACGCCCGGGAAACTGCGCGGCAAAACGTTGCTCTACGGCGCTTAACGCCAAGGGACGCAGCGCGCGGCCATCCCAGGTGCTGGGGAACTCAGTGGTCACACCCTGTTGCTGCGCCGACTTGGCCTGGGCTGGACCGAGCAGCGGCGCTGCACAGCAGGCGAACAACACCGCCATCCACAGCAGCAACCAACGGGGTTTGATATCAATCCAGTCCATACAAGCCCCTGATGACGGGTGCAGTGGGTGCTGCTTGCGCTGGTCGCATGGCCATCAAACCGCACACCGCCGCACACACCAAAGCCAGCACCGCCAAACCCACGCCTTGGTGTGCCCATTCGCTCAACTCAACATGGCTGGCCTCGAGCCCCACCAGCACCGTGTTGCGCAGCACATTGCCCAGCAACACCAGCACACCGACAAAGGGCAAGCGGCGCAAAAACTGCGCGTCGCGCAAATCACGCCACAGCGCCATGGTGCACGCGCAGAAGTAAGCCATCCACACCATTTGAACGCCCGAACAAGGGGCGTCCACGATGATGAGTTGGCCGTCCACCTGCATGGCGCTGCCGGTGCGCTCCACCACAAAACCCAGGGCACGCAGGCCCCAGGTGCTCAGCTCGGCGGTGACCACCCGCAGCGGATAACCCGCGTAAAACTGCATCGACGACACCAAGGGCAATGCCAGCACTGCCAAGCCCGCCAGCGGCCAGGTGGCCCGGCCCGAGGGCATGAAGGCGCGCACGCCACTGGCCAGCGCCAGGGCCGCCAGCAGCGCCCCGAGCAGCGGCGGCAACCACCACACGGCCGCCGTGGCCGCCAGGCTGAGGGCCATGGAAATGCCCAGCCACATCGGCCGCGGTTGGGCACGCAGGTCACCCGCCTGCCTGAGCAATGCCCACACCAGGACGAGCACGGCTGCCAGGCCCAAGGGATCGTCCGACCCATCGGACAGCCGCGCCGCCGCCCAGCGCCAGTGCGTCCAGTGCGCAGCGGCCAGCAAGGCTAGCCAGGTCAGGGGTGGGGCCGACAGCAGGCGCTGCTGGAGGCGGCCGGTGGAACAGGTGGCGATGGCATTCACGGCTGATCCCTTTTGTTCACCGACCACGGCGCGACACCAGCGACGCCACCACGATGCCCAACACCACGATCAGCGCCAACCAGGCGGACGGTTCCGGCGTGCTCGGCACCTCGGCGCCTACCGCCAAGGGGCTTACACCTTCAGGGAGGGGCAGAGGCTGATTCACGGCGGCGGCTTGCTCGGGATTCGGGTTGCGCACCACTTGGTCTACCGCAATGAAGCTGGTGTACTGCGTGAGCAGGCTGTACTGCAAGCCCAGGTCGGTGATTTGTGTTTTGAACGTGGTGCCGCCTTGCAGCGCTTCTTCATCGCTCAAACTCGCGATGCGGTGCCGTGCCCACAGGTGGCGCAGGGCCGAGGCGGTTTCACTCACTTGGCCGCCCGCGGGCAACGTACTGCGCCACGGACCGACAGCACTCTGCCCCTCAATCACCAGTTGCGCATTCACGGCCTGGCCTGGCGCCGCTTTCCACTTGCCAAACCACAACACGGGCCGCCCGGCCAACACATCGGGCAGCTGCGCCGGTTGCACGTCGTACACATCCAGGCCTTCAAAACGCGCCTTCACCTGGGTCAGCACGGGCGAATCAATGATGCGGCGCAGGCGCTCGGCTTGCGCGGCCGCTTGATCGGGTTTGGTCACCACAAAGGCCTCGCCTTGGCCCGCGCGCGCAATGCCTTCAATCAGGTGGCGGTTCACGCTGTGGCCGATGCCGAAGGCAAACACATTGCTCTGGTTCAGGTTTTGCCGCACCAGGGCAAACACCTCGGCTTCGACGGACACATAGCCATCGGTCACCACGATCACGCTGCGCGACACATCGCTGTTCTTCGGCAAGGCTGCAATACGCTTCAAAGCCGGAACGATCTCGGTGCTGCCACCGCCACCCATGCGCTCAATGGTGCGCAAGGCCAGGTCGATGTTGGGCCGGGTGGCGGGCACCGACTGCGGCGACAGCATCTGGTTGCTGCCCGAGAACAGCATCACATTGAAGGTGTCACTCGGACGCAGGCTGCCAATCAGGTTGCGCAGCAAGGTTTTGGCGGTGTCCAGCGGGTAGCCGTGCATGGAGCCGGAGATGTCCACCACGAAGATGTACTCGCGCGGGTTGATCTGCGTGACGGGTGGTGCCTTGGGCGGCTCCACCATGGCCAGGAAGAAGTTTTCGGACACACCACGGAACAGCATCACACCCGACTCAATGCGGTCACCCGCCAGGCGGTAGTTCAAGATGAAATCGCGGTTGTTGCCGGGCCGGCTGCTGGGTGCCAGGCTCACTTCGACATGCGGGCTGCCCAAGCCCACGGTTTCAATCAAATGGGAGGGCGAAGCCAACTCCTTCACCGCCACTGGTGAGTCGATTTGCACGCGGATGTCTACGGGTGCTGGTGCATCTTGACCGGGCTTCAGATAGGGGCCGACCACCGGCGTATCGATGGGTGTGGACGCTCGCGGCGAGTTGTAGCGCGGGCCTACCACGGTGGGAAATACAAAACCGTAGGATGCTTCGGTGGGCACCAGCAGTTCGGTGTAACGCAGCTCCACTGCGACGTCATCCCCAGGCAGGATATTGGCCACGTTCATTTCAAACACATTGGGCCGCTGTTGTTCCAGCAGCGCACTGGTTTTGCCTTCTTTTTTCGCGGCTTCGTATTCCAGGCGCGCCGCTTGTTTTTCTTTGATGCGCGCCGTGAGCAAACGCTGGCCCAGGCGCACATTCATCGCATAAACCGCCGCTTGCGTCGAGCCCGGAAATACATACCGCGCTTCAATCGCCCGCTTTCCTTCATTGCGGTAACGCTGGGTCACGGTGACATCAGCAATCACGCCGTTGATACGCACATCCACTTGGGTGGACTTCAGCGGCAACCGATCCACACCTGGCTCTTGGCTGGCCACGACGAAGTAAGGACTCTCCGCCTTCAGCGCCTGCGAGTCGTCCGCCTGGGCGGGCAGGCAGACCATGAGCAGGGCCGCGACCAGCGACAACAGCACACACCACAGCACACGGGCGGTGGCCGTTAAAGGTCGCTCGGCACCCTCGGTGGGTTCGCCGGAATGGGGGGTCTCGGTGGTGTCAAACAACGCCTGCATGGCCTGCCTCCTGTGGTTTCAAGACCGCCACCGTTCAAAGGGTGTGGCGGCGTGAACGAGAGGATCAGGGGGGCGTGCGAATGGGGTAGGAAGAGGGAGAGAAGCGGGTGTGGGGTGTGTGAAGTGAATGTGAAGAAGTGCGATCCAGCAGATTGAAACTGCACCCACTTGCTCGGGCGAAACTGCTAGACTGAATCTCATGAATTCTCGCGTAGACCACGTCATTGACGAAGCCCTCGCGCTTGATCCAAGCGAACGTTCAGCCGTCGTGATTGCCTTGCTCGACAGCTTGGACGGCGACGACGATGCCTCCGTAGCCAAGGCATGGTTAGACGAAATTCGCCAGCGCAAACATGATTTGCGCGCGGGAGTGACCCAGGCGGTTCCCTGGGGTGAAGCCCGAGATCGTCTCAGAGCCCTGTGAGTCAGTTCGTTGTTGTACTTGCTCCGGCGGCGGAGCAAGACATTGCAGACGCCTTTCTTTGGTAAAAAGAAAGGATGCATTGGCTGCCGACGTATTCCGCGCTGAAGTCTTCGATGCCATAGTGCACATTGCGGCCTCACCAATGAGCAGGCCAGCAGATGACGAAGGAAACCGTCACCGTGTACTGAAACGGTTTCCTTATTCGGTGTTCTACGAAGTGATGGGCTTAACCGTGACCGTTCTGGCTATTGCGCACCATCGGCGCAAACCCGGTTATTGGTTAGGCGGGTGAGTACCATTTCTATTCAGCGCGATCCAGCCATGCTCTAAACCGTCGCGCGGAAGCAGGCCTCGACATTCACCTCCCCACCGGCAACCCCAACACCGCCCGCGCCCCACCCCCCTCAGCGTTTTTCAAACTGATGCGCCCCCGATGCAAGTCGGCAATCTCTTTGACAAAAGACAGCCCCAAGCCCGTGCTCTTTTTTCGAGAATGCGGCCGGGCCAGGGAGTAGAACTTCTCGAATACTTTGTCTTCGGCGTAGTCGGGAATGCCGGGGCCTTGGTCGAGCACGGTGACTTCGGCGATGCGCCGGCGTGTGGTGAGGGACACGGTGACGCGGCCACCGGTGGGCGAGAAGTCCACCGCGTTGTCGATCAAATTGCTCAGGGCGCGGCGCAGCAGGAAGGCGTCGCCTTCGATGGTGATGGGCTCGCCCTCAGCGTCGGGTGCTTGCAGTTCCACGCTCACTTGCCGTGCGCGGGCACTCGTCTGCGCGCTGCCCACCACGTCCTGCACCAGCGCGCGCAAATCAACGTTGCTCGGGTGGTCGAGTTGGCGGCGTGATTCCAGCGCGGTGAGCTCCATCATGCGGTCGATCAGCTCTTGCACGCGCTCGGTTTCACGCACGATGTTGGCGGTGAAGCGGGCGCGGTCTGCGTCGGGCATGGGTTCTTGCAGCAACTCAGCGGCACCTCGAATGGCGGAGAGCGGGCTTTTGACTTCGTGGGTCAGGGTCTGCACATAGTCGGCCACGTAGTTGCGGCCTGCGAGGGCGTCGCGCATTTCGTCGTAGGCTGCGCCCAACACACCGAGGGCGCGGCGGCCCAGGCGGGGCAGGCTGAAACTGCGCTGGGCACGCACATAACGCACGTAGTCGGCGATGAGGCTGAAGGGGCGCACCAGCCACACCGACAGGATCAGCACCAAGAGCACCATGGCGACCACCGAGGTCAAACCCACCAGCATGGTTTTACGGCGCGCTGCTTCCACATACTGGCCGAAACTTTGCACGGGTTTGCCGACGCTGACGGCACCGACGATTTCATTGTTCCAATGGATGGGTGCGGCCACGTACATCACACTGGTGAGCGGTTCGCCTTCCACGTCGGCGGTGGTGCGCGCGCCGTAAACGCCGCTCAAGGCCAAACGCACATCACGCCAAAGTGAATGGTCGGCGCCTTCTTGGCGACCCAGAGAGTCGTAGAGCACCACGCCTTGCCGGTTGACGACGGTCACCCGCAGCTCGACCCGCGTTTTCTCGAAACCGAAAATGTGGGCTGCAAAGCGCCGGGTGTAAAGCGACTGGAACACAGGCCGCAGCACCTCGGGCTGCAAAGCACCGTCTTTCGAGGCGACCTCCACCGTGGACGCCAAAAGGTGAGCGGTTTCGACCAAAGACTCTTCGGCCGATTCGCGGTAACGCGGGTCGATGTCGCCCAGCAGGCGGTACATCAAAAAGCTCACGCCTAAGACGTAGGCCAGCAAGATGCCGATGAAGATGCGGTTGCGTTTGGTCACCGCGCCGCCCCTTCAACCGGCCGGTTCAAATTCAGATCTCAACCTTGGACCCCAGCTCCACCACCCGGTTGGTGGGCAGACTCAAGAAGTCTGCGGCACCGGCCGCGTTGCGGTGCATGCTGGCGAACAGCTTCTCACGCCACAGCTGCATGCCCTCGCCCATCACCGGAATGACGATGTCGCGGGACAGGAAGTAGCTGGTTTCCATCTCATCGACATTGATGCCGCGCCCCTGCAGCAGCTTCAGCGCCTCGGGCACATCGGGTTCATTCTTGAATCCGAAATTCAACGTCACTTGCCAGCAGTCATGGCCCAAGGATTCGACGGCGCAGCGTTTGTCAAAACTGATCCACGGCACCTCATGGTTTTTGACGGTGACGAACAAATTCGTTTGATGCAGCACCTTGTTGTGTTTGAGGTTGTGCAGCAGCGCATTGGGCGTGATGCCTTGGTCGGCCACCAGAAACACGGCCGTGCCGTCGACACGTGTGGGGGGGCTGACGAACACGGCCTCTAAAAACCCTTTGAGTTCAATCGCGTCGTCGCGCAGGCGTTCGCTCATCAAGGCCCGGCCTTGTTTCCACGTCATCATCAGCAGGAAGACCACCGCGCCGATGAGCAGCGGGAACCAGCCACCGTCCAGCACCTTGATGATGTTGGCGGCGAAGAAGGTGAAGTCGACGAGGAAGAAAAATCCGGTGGCTGCGACGCACAACCACCAGGGGTATTTCCAGCCATAACGAATGACGAAGAAGGTCATGGTGGTGGTGATCAGCATGTCGATCGTCACCGCGATGCCGTAAGCCGAGGCCAATGCGCCGCTGGACTTGAACACCGTGACCGCCATCACGATGCACAGGAACAAACTCCAGTTGATGAAGGGCACGTAGATCTGCCCCGTCTCGCGCACCGAGGTGTGCAAAATGCGCAGGCGCGGCAAATAGCCCAGTTGAATCGCTTGTTTGGTCACTGAAAACGCGGCAGTGATGAGTGCTTGTGAGGCAATCACCGCAGCGCAAGCGGCCAAACCGATCAGTGGGTACAGGGCCCAGCTGGGCGCCATTTCAAAGAAGGGGTTGTTGACCTTGGACGGATCGGCCAGCAGCATCGCGCCTTGGCCGAAGTAGTTGAGCACCAAGGCGGGCATGACGAGCAGGAACCAGGCCAGGCGAATGGGTTTTTTGCCAAAGTGACCCATGTCGGCATACAGGGCCTCGGCACCGGTCACGCACAACACAATCGAGCCCAAAGCGATGAAGGTGATGCCGGGGTGTCCCAACATGAACTTGACGGCGTAATGCGGGCTCAGTGCCGCCAGCACGGCAGGGTTGTCGATGATGTGAATCACACCCAACCAGGCCAGTGCCAAAAACCAAACCACGGTCACTGGACCAAAGAATTTGCCGATGCTGGCGGTGCCATGACGCTGCACCAAAAACAGCACCGTCAAGATGGCCAAACTCACCGGTACCACATAGGCATGTAAACCCGGCGCAGCCACCTCCAAACCTTCTACCGCACCAAGCACGGTGATGGCAGGGGTGATGACGCCATCACCAAAAAAAATCGCGGTGCCGAAGATGCCCAGGATCAACAAGCGTCTGCGCATCACGGGTTTGTCTTTGACCGCCTGGGAGGCCAAAGCCAGCATGGCGATCAGGCCGCCTTCGCCGTTGTTGTCGGCGCGCAGTATCAGCAGCACGTACTTGAGCGACACCACCACGGTGAGTGTCCAAAACACCAGAGACAAGATGCCGTAGATGTTTTCGCTCGTGAGCGGTACGCGCCCATGGGCAAACATTTCTTTGAGCGCGTAAAGGGGGCTTGTTCCAATGTCGCCGTAGACGACACCCACAGCACCCAGTGTCAGGGCGGCCAGGTTAGAGGCAGGACGGGACTGATTCACGTGAGAGGGGCCACTTGGACAGCGGTGGCCTTACAACAAGGGGATCAGATTGTGCGCCCGCCGAGCCACCTTCCCACCATGGCATCAACGCCAATTGTTGCGATGCAGCAACTGAGCACTCGGCCCCCCGGTTTCCAGACGCAGAGTCATCGGAGCACGGAGCCCTGTGATCCCGAGCTCAAGAATGAGTGCATGCACTCACTTGTTAAGTCATTCGTAGACTTCGGCCTCGGGATCAGTGGCTTCTAATTCGTAGCTCGCTGCCAACATGGCCAGCCTGGCCACGACGCCGTACATGTAAAAACGGTTGGGTGCACTGGCCCCGGGCTTGACGCCGGGTTTGGGCAACTGGTTGGATTCAGCAAAGGCCAGAGGCACAAAACTGGCGCCCGGTGAGTTGAGGTTCTCGTCAATGCCGCGTTCGGCGTTGATGCGGTAGAAGCCGCCCACGACATAGCGGTCGATCATGTAAACAACAGGCTCTGCCACCGCATCGTTAACGCGCTCGTAGGTGGGCACGCCTTCTTGCAGGATGACCTCGGAGACTTCTTGGCCGTCCTTGATGACGCTCATTTTGTTGCGTGCGCGGCGGTTCAAATCCAGCAGTTCTTTTGGATCCCGCACCGTCATGATGCCCATGCCGTAGGTGCCCGCATCGGCCTTGACGATGAGGAATGGTTTTTCATTGATGCCGTACTCTTTGTACTTGCGTTTGATTTTGGCCAGCAACGCCTCGCTGTGCGTCATCAAACACTCGCTGCCCGTGCCGTCTGAAAAATTCACTTCGCCGCAACCCGAGAACATCGGATTGATCAACCAGGGGTCCATACCCAAAAGCTTGGAGAATTTTTTGGCCACTTCTTCATAAGCCTGGAAGTGGTTGGTTTTGCGGCGCACGGCCCAGCCTGCATGCAGGGGAGGCAGCAAATACTGTTCGTGCAGGTTCTCGAGGATTTTGGGGATGCCTGCAGACAAATCGTTGTTGAGCAACACGGTGCAGGGATCGAAATTTTTCAGTCCAATGCGGCCGCGTGTTCGAACCAAAGGTTCGACGGTGAGCGAACTGCCATCGGGCAAAGCGATGTCGGTGGGCGCGGTGATGGTGTCGTCCAAAGTGCCCAAGCGCACATTCAACCCCGCCTGATGAAAAATCTGCTTGAGGCGGGCCACGTTCATCAAATAGAAAGTGTTGCGCGTGTGTTTCTCGGGAATGAGCAGCAGGTTTTTGGCCTCTGGACAAATCTTCTCTACCGCCGCCATGGCCGCTTGAACAGCCAGCGGCAGCATCTCGGACGTGAGGTTATTGAACCCGCCTGGGAACAAATTGGTGTCGACAGGCGCCAGTTTGAAGCCCGCGTTGCGCAGATCCACCGAGGTGTAGAAGGGCGGCGTGTGCTCCATCCACTCCAAACGAAACCAACGTTCGATGGCCGGCAGGGATTCCAAAATCCGCTGTTCCAACTCGTTGATGGGGCCAGTGAGTGCGGTGACGAGGTGAGGGACCATGGAATCTGCGACCTGAAGTTTTTCTAGATTCTAGGTAGATGGGGTTCACTCTGCCGAACCCAAGGCCAATCTTGAAAGGCCATAAAAAAGGCCACCCGAAGGTGGCCTTAGCCGCTGGCGGAGCGGTTGTAATGAATTACTTGTGGTAAGCCGTCTCACCGTGCGAGCTGATGTCGAGGCCTTCGCGCTCGTCTTCTTCTGGCACACGCAGACCGACCAAGAGGTCAACAATCTTGAACGCGATGAAGGAGACCACCGCGGAGATCACGACGGTGTAAATCACACCCTGCGCCTGGACCCAGACTTGGGCGCCAATGCTGCCCCACTCGCCGCACTTGTCCGTGACGTAGTTGCAGATGCCGGTACCGCCCATGCTGGGGGCAGCAAAAACACCCGTCAGCAAGGCGCCCAAAATGCCGCCCACGCCGTGGACACCGAACACGTCGAGCGAGTCATCCGCACCCAGCATGCGCTTGAGGCCGTTGACACCCCACAGGCAAACCAGGCCAGCCACCAAGCCGATCACCAGGGCGCCGCCCACACCGACGAAGCCGCAAGCCGGGGTGATGGCCACCAAACCTGCAACCGCGCCAGACGCCGCGCCCAACATGGAGGCTTTGCCCTTCATGAGTGCTTCACCGGCTGCCCAGGCCAAGGTGGCCATCGCCGTTGCTGCCACGGTGTTGATGAAGGCCAGTGCAGAGATGCCATTGGCCTCCAGGTTGGAGCCCGCATTAAAGCCGAACCAACCCACCCACAGCAAAGAGGCGCCGACCATGGTCAGGGTCAGGCTGTGAGGGGCCATGGACTCCTTGCCGTAACCAATGCGTTTGCCGATCATGTAGGCGCCGACCAAGCCAGCCACCGCGGCGTTGATGTGCACCACAGTGCCACCGGCGAAGTCCAGCGCACCTTTGGCCCACATGAAACCCGCATTGGCGGTGACGGTTGCCAGCGCAGCTTCACTGGTGATGGCGTCTGGGCCATCCCAGTACCACACCATGTGGGCCACTGGGATGTAGCTGAAAGTGAACCACAACACAGCGAACAACAACACGGCAGAGAACTTGATGCGCTCGGCAAAAGCACCGACGATCAGCGCGACCGTGACCGCGGCAAATGTGCCTTGGAAGGCGATGAAAGTGAACTCAGGCAAGTAAACACCCTTGCTGAAGGTCGCGGCGATTGATTCCGGCGTCACACCCTTCAAGAAAAGTTTGTCCAAGGTGCCGAAGAAAGGATTGCCTGCGGTAAAGGCCATGGAGTAGCCGTAAACCACCCACAACACCGAGATCAACGCGAAGATCATGAAGACCTGCATCAGCACTGACAGCATGTTTTTGCTGCGCACCAAGCCGCCATAGAAGAGGGCCAGGCCAGGGATGGTCATCAAAATGACCAAAGCGGTGGCGATGGTCATGAAGGCGGTGTCACCTTTGTTGGGTACGGGAGCGGGCGTGGTGGCTGCGGAAGCGGCGGGCGCTGCCGCAGCGGCGGCAAGAGCTTCAGACGCGGCTGCCACCACAGGAGCAGCGGCCTCCGGCGCGGAAGCGGCTTGGGCCAAGGCCAAGCCTGAGAACGTCAGGGCCGACAGCCCCAACGCCAAAAGGGCAATGAGTTTTTTCATGTTGAGTCTCTTTTGATGGCTGCGTGTGCTCAGAGTGCGTCTTTGCCGGTTTCACCGGTGCGGATGCGAACCACCTGCTCCAGTGGCGAGACAAAAATCTTGCCGTCGCCAATCTTGCCGGTTCGCGCTGCGTTCTCCACGGCCTCGATCACGCGGTCGACGATGGAATCATCCACGGCGGCCTCGATCTTCACCTTGGGTAAAAAATCGACGACATACTCCGCGCCACGGTACAACTCGGTGTGGCCCTTTTGGCGGCCAAAACCTTTTACTTCAGTCACCGTGACACCTTGAACGCCAATAGCGCTCAAGGCTTCACGGACTTCATCAAGCTTGAAGGGCTTGACGATGGCAGTCACCATCTTCATGGTCATCTCCGATCGTGGTTGATGAGTTAAAAAGTTTTCTTGACGGAAAGAACAACACCATTCTTTCCAAGGAATTTGGTGCTGTTCGCAAAGGCCCCCGGAACGTAGAAGGACTTGTCCGCGTCGGTCCCTACGGCAGCCAAGCTCACCACGAATCCAGAGAAATCTTTGCTTACGGTGAGTGAATAGTCGGTGTAGTTGGCCACTTTCAGGTTGGCCACCTTTTGATAACCCACGTGAGGCGTCAAGGTGACGCCGCCGCCCACATCAAAACCGGCACTCAAGTCGAGGTAGTAGCTGCCTTTGGTGTCTTTGTTGTTGGTGAAATCGTAGTTGCCAAACAAATTGGTTAAGGCATAAGAGGCCTTGGCTGTTACGGGGCCAAAAGTCAAACCACCATAGATCTCCGTGGTGTTGGGATTTTTGTAAACCGCGTTCCAAGCTGCCGTTTTGGCGTTGGGGTACCAGTACTGCAATACGCCCACGTCGAAGGTGAAATCTTTGCTGATCTCGCCTTTGTATCCACCATACAAATCGACCTCTGCTTTGGAGTCACCTCCCGCGTCGTCAATCCACTTAATGGAAGAAGCCCAAGCGCCCACATAAAAGCCGCCGGGCAGGGCATAGTCCACGCCCGCTGAGATAGCAGGCTTGAGGCGGGTCTGGGAAATCCCTCGGTAGCGGTAATCACTGCTCAGGGCCACGTTGAAGCTCAGTGGGCTGTCTTGCGCCACGCTCAAGGTCGGAAATGTGGTGAGTGCAAGCGCACCAGCGATCGCGTACAGGCTTTTTTTCATCGCATGACTCCTAGTGTGAAAAAACAAAGGTGACCGGACAGCATTCAGCAGCTTCCGTGCCAGGCGGAAACATCCGGCTTTGACGACGTCGAGGTCAGATGTCAAAGCGGCAGACCGCTCGGACAGACTGATTTGGTGCGTGAGTGCACCCATTTGGGGCTTTGTCAGGATGCTTCATGTCGTCCTTTTGGGTGATGCGGCCAAGCAGCGGCCTGAACAGAATGCCAACGGCTTGCTCTACCAACGGCCCGTTCAAGCCCACTGCAAATAAAAAAGG
>Ga0315906_10003795_pt1 | contig 19814 bp, 18 predicted proteins | sample LakEriMetagenome_4_FD_203526 | JGI IMG/M metagenome (GOLD analysis project Ga0315906, IMG submission 203526) | Freshwater fungal communities from buoy surface, Lake Erie, Ohio, United States - Buoy 2 MA122 | ecosystem: Environmental > Aquatic > Freshwater > Lake > Lake biofilm | place: USA... | reverse complement strand
CTGGGGTGTGACTCATTCGCGCCCATCCATCCGGGTTGTTGGGCGCCGCTTGAGAAGCGCTTGCGCCTGCTAAACAAAATTGATCTGCCACATCGCGCAAATGACGCGCTCTGTAAACCCTCGCATCTGGGACCAACGCGGCTTCTTCAGCACTTCCGGGTGGCAATACCAAGGCGTGTGCTTTGACCTGTTGGTACAAAGCCAAGCCCATGACCAAAGCACCGCGGACCGGCCGCAAGGCACCAGACAAGGACAACTCTCCAGCAAATTCGTAGTCTTTGAGGCGAGCGCCATCAATCTGACCGCTGGCCGCCAAAATGCCCAAAGCAATGGGCAAATCAAAACGGCCAGAGTCTTTGGGCAAGTCTGCGGGCGCCAAGTTGACGGTGATGCGCTGGTTGCTAGGAAACTCAAAACCTGAGTTTTGAAGCGCAGACCGCACTCGCTCTCTGGCCTCTTTTACCTCGACATCAGCTAGGCCGACCAATGTAAAGCTGGGCAGACCATTGGCCAGATGTACTTCGACCGTCACGGAAGGCGCTTGAAGGCCCAGCAAAGCCCGACTTTGCACCAAAGATAAACGCATAGTGCCTCCGCGCACCAAATAAGTGCAATAGCGATCAGACTTTTTATAAACCAGTCCTAGGGGGGTGCAATTCACATTGGAACACCAAGGCCTCCAAATACTTGTTTCAGAGGGATGACATTGACTTGCACTGATGCAGTGCAGCATTGGCATGCTAAATGCTTGATGGGTCACGTCTAATTCTTATTTACAGGAGCTTCTCATGAAAAAAATTGCTACTCCCTTGATGTTGGCCATGTCATTGGCGTTTGCTGGCAATGCGTTGGCACAAGCCGCGCCTGCCGCACCCGAATCCACAATGTCATTCAATGTTGGTGGCGTGAATGAATACCGTTACCGCGGCATTTCACAAAGCCGTTTCGACACAGCTTTGAGTGGCGGTGCAGATTACGCCGATAAGAGCGGCGTCTATGTGGGCGTTTGGGGCTCAAGCATCAAGTGGATCAAAGACGCTGGCGGCAAAGCCAATACCGAAGTTGACTACTACGGCGGCTACAAATTCACGGTGGGTGACGTGGGTTACGACATTGGCTTCCTTCGCTATGACTATTCTGGCAATGCTCTCAAGCCAAGCGCTAACACCAATGAGTTGTACGGTGCCGCCACCATGGGCCCTGTTACTTTGAAGTATTCACAAAGCACTGGCAATTTGTTCGGCTTTGCCAACAGCAAGGGCAGCTCTTATGTTGACCTCACCGCCACATTCGACTTGGGCGATGGCTATTCACTCGTGCCCCACATCGGTTACCAAGCGGTCAAGGGTGCAGGCAACGGCATCTACTCCTACACCGACACTGCGCTGACATTGGGCAAAGACTTGGGCAATGGTTTGGCTGCCTCTGCCGCCATCATTGGCACGAATGCCAAAACGGGCTCTTATGTCAGCCCCGCTGGCAAACAATTGGGCAAATCAGGCTTGGTTGTTGGTCTGAAATACAGCTTCTAATTTTTCGCATTACCAAGGAACCATCATGAAACTGGTGACCGCCATCATTAAACCCTTCAAGCTCGATGAAGTGCGTGAAGCACTTTCAGCCATCGGCGTGCAAGGCATTACTGTGACCGAAGTCAAAGGCTTTGGTCGTCAAAAAGGACACACCGAGTTGTATCGCGGTGCTGAATACGTGGTTGATTTCTTGCCCAAGGTCAAGATTGAAGCCGCTGTGTCAACCGACCAAGTTGAGCGAGTGATTGAAGCCATTGAAGCTGGCGCACGCACCGGCAAAATTGGCGACGGCAAAGTGTTTGTGTACGACTTGGAACAAGTTGTCCGCATTCGCACCGGCGAAACTGGGGCTGAAGCCCTTTGATGTCCCAGAAAGAGAGATTTGTATGAAAAAATTATTTGCCTCCCTTGCCTTGGGACTGAGCTTGTGTTTTGGCGGCGCTGCATTTGCACAAACCGCGCCTGCTGCTGAAGCCAAAGTGGAAGCCAAGGCTGAAGCCAAAGCCGAAGCAGCAACACCTGCAACAGCCCCCGCTCCAGCAGCAGCGCCAGCCGCTGCTGAAGCTGCCCCCGCCCTTGTGCCTAACAAAGGCGATACAGCTTGGATGATGGTCGCCACCATTTTGGTCATCATGATGGTGGTGCCAGGTTTGGCTTTGTTCTATGGCGGCTTGGTTCGCAGCAAGAACATGTTGTCGGTGCTCATGCAAGTCATGGTGACCTTCTCCTTGGTCACGGTCTTGTGGTTCATCTACGGTTATAGCTTGGCATTTACCGAAGGCAACGCTTACATTGGTGGACTCGACCGCTTGTTCATGAACGGCATTTGGGACAACGCAGCTGGCACCTTTGCCAATGCAGCGACCTTCAGCAAAGGCGTGGTCATTCCTGAAATTATCTTTGCAGGCTTTCAGGCCACGTTTGCTGGCATCACTTGTGCCTTGATCGTCGGCGCATTTGCAGAGCGCATCAAGTTCTCCGCGGTCTTGATCTTCATGACTTTGTGGTTCACTTTCAGCTACTTGCCAATCGCTCACATGGTTTGGTTCTGGATGGGCCCTGACGCCTACACAGCCAAAGAAGTGGTCGACGAAATGAACGGCAAAGCCGGCTTCATATGGCAAATGGGTGCACTTGACTTCGCTGGCGGTACCGTGGTGCACATCAATGCTGCCGTGGCCGGTCTGGTGGGTGCCTTCATGATTGGCAAGCGAATTGGTTATGGCCGCGAAGCCATGACACCTCACTCTTTGACATTGACCATGGTCGGTGCCTCCTTGTTGTGGGTGGGCTGGTTCGGATTCAACGCCGGCTCGGCGCTCGAAGCCAATGGATTCGCAGCACTTGCTTTTGTAAACACCTTGTTGGCAGCCGCTGCCGCTGTGTTGGCCTGGTGTGTGGGTGAGGCCCTGATGCGCGGCAAAGCTTCGATGCTGGGCGCAGCATCGGGTGCAGTGGCTGGTTTGGTGGCCATCACGCCAGCAGCCGGCAACGTCGGCATTGGCGGCGCCTTGGTCATTGGCATTGTGGCTGGCTTTGCATGTTTGTGGGGCGTTAACGGCCTCAAGAAAATGCTGGGCGCAGACGACACCTTGGACGTCTTCGGCGTGCACGGTGTGGGCGGCATTGTGGGTGCGTTGCTCACGGGTGTGTTCAATTCACCAGCCTTGGGTGGCCCTGGCTTTGTAGCCGACTGGACTACAGCCACCATGGTGACAGCTGCTGATTACTCCATTGCTGCACAAGTTTGGACTCAAGCCAAAGCCGTGCTGGTCACCATCGTGTGGTCTGGTGTGGTGTCTTTGGTCGCCTTCAAACTGGTTGATTTGACAGTGGGTCTGCGTGTTTCTGAAGAAGCAGAGCGCGAAGGTTTGGACATCACGTCACACGGCGAAACTGCTTACCACGGCTAATCTGCAAAGATTCTCCAAAGACTTTCCGAGAAGTTAGTCTCCAAGTTCACAGCCCGCTTCGGCGGGCTTTTTTTCGCCTGAAAACAGGGCGGCTGCACAGAAAACGAATTCTTAATTCACAATCTCACCATCACATCACCCCCCCTTAAAAATGACCATGACGCCTCCAATGAGCTATCCGAAATGGCAGCGCATCACTTCCCAAGCAGATGGCTTGGGAGAGTCGCCGTTTTGGCACCCAGCAGAAAAGTGTTTGTATTGGGTCGACATTCCCGGCCAACGCTTGCGGCGCATGGCCATGACCGCAGACGCGTTGGAAGAGCAAAAGCCTGAGGACTGGCCATTAGGAGAGGAGCCAGGTTGCTTTGCGCCTGCTGCCCAAGGTGGCTGGGTGATGGCCACCCGCAGCGGTGTTTATCGCGCGCGAACTTGGGGCGGCCCCAGGCAGTTATTGGCGGCTGCGCCCTACGACACAGCCCAAATGCGATTCAACGATGGCAAGTGTGATCCTGCTGGCAACTTTTGGAGTGGCTCCATGTTTGAGCCGCGCGATCAAGCGCTTGCAGTGTTGTATGCATTGCAAGCAGACGGCCGTTTAGAGTTCAAGGCAGGAAACGCCACAGTCGCCAATGGCCTGGCCTGGTCTCCCGATGGCCGCACCCTTTATTGGTCGGACACCGGGGCCCATTGCATCAGGGCGTGGGACTATGACGCAGACACCCAAACCATGAGCCGGGAACGCTTATTTGCCCAATTTCCGCTCAAACCAAAAAACTGGGCTTATGGCACCGCCAGCGCCCAAGCGTATCTCGGTCGTCCCGATGGCGCTGCGGTGGACGTTGAAGGCTTCTACTACTCGGCCATGTTCGAAGGTCATCGCTTGGCCAAATTTGCACCGAATGGGCAGTGCGTGGCGTTCATTGAGACACCTGTTCAGTGCCCCACCATGGCCTGCTTTGGCGGTGAGGACATGTGCACTTTGTTCATCACCACCGCGTCCCATGGCCGCAGTGCAGAGGAGTTGCAAGCCCTGCCTGACTCAGGCTGTGTGTTCGCAATTCGCGTAGAGACGCCCGGCTTACCTGTGAGTTTTTTCAACAACTGAATTGACCTAAATCTTGCAGGCAAAAACGCAAGAATGCGCCTAAACAAGGGCGCGGCCGTTTAACATGTGCACATGCACGCAAGCCTCCAACCCAGCCAAAGCACAGATCTGTTCCCCGATCTGCCTGCGCTTTTGGACACCATTCGATCAGCTGCCGCACAAACTGCAGGTGAGCGCAAGACGTTTCGCATTCATGGCTCGGGCAGCCACGATTTTTATGGCGAGTCATTGCAAGGTGAATTGCTAGAAACACGCGGACTCAATGGCATCCTTCAATATGAGCCCAGTGAGTTGGTCGTGACGGTTGCAGCGGGCACGCCCTTGCACAAATTAGAAACGGCTTTGTCAGAGCAAGGCCAATGCTTGGCTTTTGAGCCGCCCCATTTTCAAGTGAATGTTAGCAACAAGTCTCACAGCGCCACAGTGGGCGGCATGGTGGCAGCAGGCTTAAGCGGCCCTGCCAGAGCCAGTGCAGGCGCGGTTCGAGATTTTGTCTTGGGCCTCAGGTTTATCAATGGTCGCGGCGAACACCTCACCTTTGGCGGCCAGGTCATGAAAAACGTGGCCGGCTATGACGTCAGCCGATTGCTGGCTGGCAGTTGGGGCACGCTGGGTCTGATCACTGAAGTGTCACTCAAGGTTTTGCCGAGGGCCCCAGCTGAAGCGTATCTGATGTGCGCACTGCCGCAAGCGCAAGCCTTGAATTTATTGCACCAATGGGGAGGCCAGCCCTTGCCATTGAATGCCAGTTGCTGGGTCAAAGACAACACCCAAGCTGGCGCGCCTGAGATGTTGTTTGTTCGCTTGCGGGGCGCGCTGGCTGCAGTGCAAGCGGCCAAGCAGCGCATGGCACAAGATGTGGCCAAGTTGCAAAGTGAGTTGATCGAACAATCGGCTGAATCGGCTGCACAGGATTGGGCCTTGTGCCGAGATCAGGCTTTGCCATTTTTCACACAACACAGCGCCAATGAAGACTTGGCGCTTTGGCGTTTGTCTCTCCCGCAAACAGCGCCTGTTTTGAATTTGCCAAACATTGCCAGCGAAACCTTCATCGAGTGGCATGGTGCACAGCGTTGGATCTGGGCACCACTTAGCGAGGCGCAACAGATTCGACAAGCCGCTGCCACTGTGGGCGGACAAGCCACTTTGTTTAGGCGGCCTCAGCAAGCCAGTGCCGCAGTGAATGTGAACACGCCAGTTTTCACACCACTAGATACGGTGCAACAACGCATTCAACACGCGCTGAAAAATGAATTCGACCCTGCGGGCATTTTCAGCCCGCGCAGACTGAACGCGTATTTCTGAGGCTCAACATGCAAACCCAACTCGCACCTGAGTTTCAAAACACCCTCATTGGCCAAGAGGCCGAAGCCATTTTGCGCCAATGTGTGCACTGCGGATTCTGCGCTGCCACCTGCCCCACCTATCAATTGATGGGCGATGAGCTAGATGGACCGCGAGGCCGCATCTACCTCATGAAGCAAGTCTTTGAGGGCGCAGAACCTACGCGCAAAACACAGTTGCATTTAGACCGTTGCCTCACGTGTCGAAATTGCGAAAGCACATGCCCCAGCGGCGTTGAGTATGGCCACTTGGTTGACTTGGGCCGCAAAGTGGTCGATGCCAAAGTACAAAGACCTCTGAAAGAACGCGCACTGCGCTGGGCACTCAAAGAAGGACTGACCTCTGCACTTTTTACACCTGCCATGAAGTTGGGGCAAAGTGTTCGAGGACTCCTGCCCGCAGCATTGAAAGCCAAAGTACCCGCGCCACAAAATGCGGGCGCATGGCCACAAGAAATTCACGCGCGCAAGGTCTTGATGTTGGCGGGATGCGTACAACCCGCCATGATGCCCAACATCAACACCGCCACCGCCCGCGTGCTCAATGCCTGCGGCATTCAGGTTGTCGTGCCACCCGCTGCTGGCTGTTGTGGTGCCGTCAAGTTTCACTTGAACGATCAAGTGGGTGGCCTAGACCACATGCGTCATAACATCGATGCTTGGTGGCCATGGGTTGAACAAGGCGTTGAAGCCATCGTCATGAACGTCTCGGGTTGCGGCGTCACCGTGAAAGAGTATGGCCATCTACTGCAACATGATGCGCAATACGCTGAGAAGGCGCGACGCATCTCCGAACTCACGCGCGATTTGAGTGAGCTGTTGCCCATGTGTTTGCCAACACTTCAACAGAAATTGAAGCCTGAAATTGTGGCCCAAACAGGTGTGCTGGCGTATCACCCACCTTGTACATTGCAGCATGGCCAACAACTCAAAGGCGGTGTGGAATCTCAACTGGGCCAACTCGGATTCAAGCTCCGTGTGACCGAAGTTGAATCTCATTTGTGCTGTGGCTCAGCAGGCACCTATTCTGTGTTGCAAGCTGATACGGCTTATGCCTTGCGCGATCGCAAGTTGGGGCATTTAAATCACTTGCAACCCACCGCCATTTTGAGTGCCAACATTGGTTGCATCACACATTTGCAAAGTGGCGCCGATGTGCCTGTTCGTCATTGGGTGGAGTTGGTCGACGAAGTGCTTTCTAAAAGCCACTGAACACAGCTTAAGCGGCCAATGCCGCTTCAATGTCTTGAGCTATTTTCTCGGGCTTGTCCATCGACGCATAGCGCTTAAGTACACGGCCATCACGCCCCACCAAAAATTTGGTGAAGTTCCACTTAATGGCCTTGCTGCCCAACAAGCCCGGCGCCTCAGCGCACAACCACTGGTAGAGCGGGTGCGCTTCTGGGCCATTCACATTGACCTTTTGCATCATGGTGAAAGTCACGCCGTAATTGACTTGGCAAAAATCTGCAATGACCGCGTTGCTCGCAGGATCTTGGCCGCCAAACTGATTGCAGGGGAAACCTAAAACAGCCAAGCCTTGGTCTTTGAAAGTTTGGTGGATTTTTTCTAGGCCGCCGAATTGAGGGGTGAAACCGCATGCGCTGGCGGTGTTCACAATGAGCATGACCTTGCCTTGCAGTTGACTCAGTGGCAAGCTTTGTCCGTTTATTTGAACTGCTTCAAAATCGTAAATCGTTTTCATGGGAAGTGCCTTCGAGAGTGTTAAGTCAACTGGCGATCAACCATGCGAGTGATCATTTTTTGCCACTTCAATCAGTTTCTGCAACTCTTCACTGTGGTCTCGCATATTGCGCTCGTGCCAGCGTTTGATGAGCCACATGAAGCCGGCCACCACCAAGCCAAAGGCGGTAATGGCACCAAAGGCCGACAAGCCCATGCCTGTTGAGAAACTGTACATGCCACCCAGCAGCAAAATACAGAGTTGTTCATTGAAGTTTTGAACCGCAATGGATCTGCCAGCGCCCATGAGGTTGTGGCCGCGGTGCTGCAACAAAGCGTTCATGGGGACCACCAAAAAGCCACCCAGTGCGCCCAGCATAATTAAGAAGGGTGCAGCAACCCATACGTTGTCAATGAAGTTCATGCCGACGACGAGCAAGCCCATGCCAATGCCCAAAGGCATGACCAGGGTTGCTTGGTGCAACTTCATTCGCACAGAGGCCACCACAGCACCCACAGCGGTGCCGATGGCAACGACACCCACCAAACTAGAGGCTTGCGTGGTGGTGTATCCCAAAGCAACCGCGCTCCAGGCCAAGACGATGTAGCGCAAGTTACCTGAGACGCCCCAGAACAAGGTGGTGGTTGCCAATGAAATTTGGCCCAGGCGATCTTTCCAAAGGCGTGTATTGCAATCCCAAAAATCGGGCAACAGGGCGCCTAAATTGGAGGGCAGTGGGCGCATGGCCACGCCCGTATCTGGGATTCGTGTGTTGAACCAAGCCGCCAAAGCATACAAGACGATCAATAACAAAATGGCGGCCTCGGGCGGCGTGTCGATGCCGGACTCTATGAACGGCATGTCAAAGCTCAAGAGGTAATTGGCAACATGGGGACCCACCAATTGCCCGCCAATCAGTACGCCTAAGATGATGGATGCAATGGTCAAGCCTTCAATCCAGCCATTGGCTTTGACCAGTTGCGAGGCGGGTAACAATTCCGTCAAGATGCCGTATTTTGCAGGCGAGTAAGCCGCAGCGCCTAAGCCCACGATGGCATAAGCCAGCAAAGGGTGGGTGCCAAAGAGCATCATCAAACAGCCCACCACCTTGATGGCGTTGCTGACGAACATGACCTGACCTTTCGGTCTGGCGTCGGCAAACGCGCCCACAAAAGGCGCCAGCACCACGTAAAACAGGGCGAACATGGGCACCAAAGCGGCGCGTTGCCACTCGTCTCCGCCACTGGTGCGAATGAGTTCAACAGCCGCGACAAAAAGCGCGTTGTCGGCCAGCGAGCTGAAAAACTGGGCCGCCATGATGGTGTAAAAACCGCGCTTCATGAAATCATGCAGTGAATCGATGAGGCATTGGGCCCAGGTCGAAAATATGAAAATTGAAAAAAGCAACAACTCCTTTGCAGGTGTTGGCGTAAGTTTCATTTATATCACGCCCTGAAGTGACACAATCTAGACTTCACCCTGTGACATAGATCTTTGTTTTTAAACGATCCGACATGCCTAGACCCATTCAGGCCACCATTGACCTGCAAGCCTTGCGCCATAACTTGGCGCTTATTCAAGCAACAGCCCCCGATGCCTTGGTTTGGGGGGTGGTCAAAGCCAATGCGTATGGGCACGGCATTGAAAGAGTTTTCGATGCTTTGCGAGCCGCAGACGGTATCGCACTTCTCGATTTGTCAGAGGCCGAGCGTGTTCGGCAATTGGGCTGGCGCGGCCCCATTCTTTTGCTTGAGGGTGTTTTTGAAACACGCGATCTGGAGTTGTGTTCGCGACTTAATTTGTGGCACGTGGTGCATTGCGAAGCCCAAATCGACATGTTGGCCGTTCACAAAACACACCAAGGCCATCGCGTATTCCTCAAATTAAATACGGGTATGAACCGATTGGGGTTTGCCCCACAAGCATTTCGAGCGGCTTGGACACGTTTGAATGCGCTGCCTCAAGTCGATGAAATTTCGATCATGTCGCACTTCAGCGATGCAGATACCGACAAAGGCATTGCAGCCGCCATGGCTGTTTTTCATGAGTACACCCATGACTTATCGGGCGAACGCAGCCTGTCAAACAGCGCCGCCACCTTGCGCCATGCCAAAGATTTAAAGGTCAGGTCAGATTGGGTGCGGCCCGGCATTGCACTGTATGGCAGCTCGCCTGATCATCCCGAAAATACAGCTGATCAATGGGGCCTGAAACCGGTCATGAGTTTGAATGCCGCCATCATTGGCGTGCAACATTTGCAAGCAGGAGACGCTGTGGGCTATGGCTCTTTGTTTGTGGCCGATCGCCCCATGCGAATTGGCGTGGTAGCGTGTGGCTACGCAGACGGTTACCCGCGCCACGCGCCCACTGGCACACCCGTTTGCGTCGATGGCATTCGGACGCGGACATTGGGCCGCGTCAGCATGGACATGATCACCGTCGACATCACCGATTTGCCGCATGCCGACAGGGGCAGTGAAGTCACCTTGTGGGGTCAGCCCCAAAAAACCAGCAAGCCATCAGCCGGTGTTTCGATCGATGAGGTGGCCCGTGCGGCTGGCACGGTGGGCTATGAATTGATGTGTGCCTTGGCAGCACGCGTGCCCGTTGTGGTTTTGGACACGCTTTGAACATCAAGAATCAAAACACCTTGGCCTTGATGGCCGCCATGGTTTTAATTTTGATTTGGGGTGCCAACTTCAGCGTTCAAAAGTATTTGCTGGACACGCTGTCGCCCAGTGGTTTTTTGCTGGGTCGTTATTTGATCATGCCGACATGTGCACTGATCATGATGCGCGTCATGCTCGGACGCTTCTTTCCGCCGATGGCCCGAAAAGATATTCTTGAGTTGGCCAGCTTGGGCTTTGTTGGGCACAGCTTGCATGTGGGCATTGTTTGTTATGGCATTCATTTGTCGACGCCCTTTTCAAGCTCTGTGATCCTAGCGTGTGGCCCCATTTTCACCTTGCTCATTTTGAGATGGAAGGGGCACGAAAAACTTCAGCGCTATCAAGTCTTGGGCGTCACGATCGCCTTCATAGGGGTGTTGCTGTTTCTTTCTGAAAAAATCATGAAAGGTGATTTGCGGGCGACGGGCGGAGACTTGGTCTTGTTTGTGGCCGCTGTTTTATTTTCTTACTACACCGTGCAAGCCAAACCGCTGCTTGAAAAGCACGGCAGCATTTTGACCATGGGCTATGCCACCTTGTTGGGTGGCTTGCCCGTCATGCTGTTGTGCATCCCTGCGGGCCTGGAAGCACCTTGGGCCAGTCTGGGTGTTCAGGGGTGGGCGGCCATGGCATGGTCTGTTTTAATTTCTGCCTTTGGCGGCTGGCTTGTTTGGGGTTGGATCAATCAAGTCAGAGGTGTTGCCAGAACAGCCCCTTTGATGTACCTCATGCCACCCGTTGCTGGCTTATTTGCTTGGGCCATCACGGGTGAGCAATACACAGCAATCAAATTGGTGGGCGCCACCGTTGCCTTGATAGGCGTGGCTTTTGCGCAATTTGCCCCTCAACGGAAAAATCCGTCGTAGGCTGTTTTCAAAATCAGAGCGCTAACCACAGCCAAGAAGACATAGCGAACAAAGCCCGCACCGTGCCTCAGTGCCAGTCGAGTTCCAATGAGGCTTCCGATGACATTGGCCAAGGCCATGGGCACAGCCAAGTGCCACCATACATGGCCCTGCCAAGTGAACAGTGCCAAGGCTGAAAAGTTGGTGGCGGTGTTCAGAAGCTTGGCCGAGGCCGATGCGTTCAAAAAGTCATAGCCCAGCAAACGCACGTAAGCAAAGACAAAAAAGCTGCCAGCGCCGGGTCCAAAAAAACCATCGTAAAAACCGATCAACAAGCCGAATAAAGCGGCTATTAGCGCCTCGCGCCGACCTTGAAACCGAGGCTGATGCAACTGGCCCATCTCTCTTTTAGCGACGGTGTAAATCAGCAAGCCCAAAAGCAAAAATGGCAAACCTTTGCGCAAAAAGCTGGGGTCTACTTGAGTCACGGTCCATGCACCACACACCGAGCCTAGAAGGCCTGCTGCTGCTGCTGGAAACAAAGCAGCCCAACGCATCTCAACTTTTTTGCTGAATTGATAGGTTGAAAATGCCGTGCCCCAAATGGCCGCGCTTTTATTGGTGCCCACCAAGGTGGCAGGTGGTGCTGTGGGAAAGGTGGCAAACAGGGCGGGGATCAAAATCAGGCCACCACCACCCACGATGGAGTCGACCATGCCTGCAAACAGCGAGGCCAAGGAGATGATCAGTATTTCCATCAAAAAAAAGCGCCGCTTTCGCGACGCTTGTAAAAAGTCACATCTCGTTTTGGATGTTTATGTTCGATTAGTTTGGGTGTCTCCTCTGCCCTCAAAACGAACCCAAACAGCAGTTCATCGAGTGAGTGAAATGTACAAGGCTGCATTAGACATTGCCATCAGGGATTTCCCGCGGCAAACCCCTGCGCATCTTTGGCCATCCAGTGTGCCGCTTTTTCAGCAATCATCAGCGTGGGGCTGTTGGTGTTGCCACTGGTAATGCTTGGCATCACACCTGCATCAACCACCCTCAAGCCGCGAACACCGCGAACTTGTAAGTGGCTGTTGACCACCGCCATGGGGTCGTCTTCGCGGCCCATGCGTGTGGTGCCCACTGGGTGAAAAATGGTGCTGGCAATGTCACCGGCTAGCTTTGCCAATTCTTCATCCGATTGGTATTGAATCCCAGGCTTGAACTCTTCGGGCTCAAAGGCGGCCATGGCAGGTTGCGACATGATCCGCCGAGTGACACGCAGACTGTCTGCCGCCACTTTCCGGTCTTCTTCGGTGCTTAAATAATTCGGCGCAATGGCGGGCGGCACCTTGAAGTCCGGACTCTTCAAAGTCACACTGCCACGACTGCTTGGATTTAAATTGCAAACGCTGGCGGTGATGGCGGGAAATTTGTGCAAAGGCTCGCCAAATGCGTCCAAGCTCAAAGGTTGCACGTGGTATTGGATGTTGGCCCATTCACGCGCCGGATCGCTTTTGGTAAAAGCGCCCAATTGGCTGGGCGCCATGCTCATGGGCCCCGACCTAGACATGGCATATTCCAAACCAATTTTGGCCTTGCCCCACCAACTGTTGGCCAAGGTGTTCAGTGTTTTGGCATGCTTGACTTTGTAAACAGAGCGAATTTGCAAATGGTCTTGCAAATTGGCGCCTACGCCGGGCAAGTCGTGCACCACGTCCACGCCGTTTTGTTTCAAACTTTGGGCGGCCCCAATGCCAGAAAGTTGCAAAATTTGAGCAGAGCCGATGCTGCCTGCACTCAGGGCCACTTCGCGCGTTGCAGTGGCAGTGACCAGTTGCTGACCGTCCCACACTTTCACACCAGTGCACCGTTTGCCGCCATCGGCGTCGGTTTCAATGACCAAACCGGCTACTTGTGCTTGTGTCCAAAGCTCAAAGTTCGGGCGAGCATAGCAAGTGGGCCTTAAAAACGCTTGCGCAGTATTCCAGCGCCAGCCGCTTTTTTGATTCACTTCAAAATAGCCCACACCTTCATTGTTGCCTTGATTGAAGTCGTTCGAAGCCGGCACACCTGCTTGTTGCGCGGCTTGTGCAAAGGCATCTAAAACGCCCCAACTTAAGCGCTGTTTTTCAATGCGCCACTCGCCACCAGCTTTGCGCGCTTTGAGGATTCTGAAATATTCGGCCGAAGCGGCATCGTCGTGCGCTTGCGGATTTAACAAGGCTGCAGGCACCCCGTGAGCGCCATGCGTTTCGGTGGCGCCATGGTGGTGGTCTTCGTGGAATTTGAAGTAGGGCAGGCATTGATCCCAGCGCCATTGCGGGTCGTCAGTGATGGCCGCCCATTGGTTGTAATCGCGCGACTGGCCGCGCATGTAAATCATGCCGTTGATGCTGCTGCAACCCCCCAGCACTTTACCGCGGGGGTATCGCAGTGTTCTGCCGTTCAAACCTTCAGCCGCTTGCGTTTCGTAAAGCCAATCGGTGCGTGGATTGCCAATGCAATACAAATAACCAACGGGGATGTGTATCCAGTGGTAATCGTCGCGCTTGCCAGCCTCAATCAGCAAAACACGTTTACTGGCATCGGCCGATAAGCGATTGGCCAAGAGACAGCCTGCAGTGCCAGCGCCGACGATGATGTAGTCAAAAGTGCTGTCGTTCATGGCGCTTCGAAAAGGTCGGAGTCTGATTTACTTGGACGTTGGCATGGCGAACTCAGCACCCTTGCCAATGCTCTCAGGCCAGCGCTGCATGATTGACTTTTGCTTGGTGTAAAAGCGCACGCCTTCTTCGCCATAGGCGTGCATGTCGCCAAACAAACTGCGCTTCCATCCGCCAAAGCCATGCCATGCCATGGGCACAGGAATAGGTACATTGATGCCCACCATGCCGACTTGAATTCGGCGCGAGAATTCGCGTGCCACATTGCCATCGCGCGTGAAGCAACTCACGCCATTGCCAAATTCATGGTCATTGATAATTTGAATGGCTGCGCCCAAATCTTTCACGCGCACGCATGCCAAGACAGGGCCGAAAATTTCTTCTTTGTAAATCTTCATGTCGGTCTTGACATGGTCAAACAGGGTGCCGCCTAACCAAAAACCGTTGGCGCAGCCTTCGCCTGCTTTAGCGCCATCAAACTGACGACCGTCTACCAACAATTGGGCGCCTTCTGCCACACCCGCATCGATGTAACCAGTAATGCGTTGTTTGGCAGCCGCCGTGACAATGGGGCCCATTTCTGCCGCCAAGTTGGTGCCATTCAGCACTTTGAGGGCGCGTGTTTTTTCAAGCAACAAGGGCATGAGACGCTCGGCCACATCGCCTACCAAAACGGCCACGCTGATGGCCATGCAGCGCTCACCGGCCGAGCCGTATGCCGCGCCCATGAGGGCATCGACTGCCTGATCAATGTCGGCGTCAGGCATGACGACCATGTGGTTCTTGGCGCCGCCCAAGGCTTGCACACGTTTGCCATGTCGTGCGCCGTTTTCATAAAGGCTGTTGGCAATGGGCGTAGAGCCCACAAAGCTGACTGCTTTGACATCAGGATGGGCTACCAACGCATCGACGGCTTCTTTGTCGCCTTGTACGACGTTGAAAACACCCGTGGGCAGACCGGCTTGTTGAAGCAGGTCGGCCATGAACAAGCTGGGGCTGGGGTCCAATGGACTTGGCTTTAAGACAAAGGTGTTGCCACAGGCAATGGCCACCGGAAACATCCACATGGGCACCATGACTGGAAAGTTAAAGGGCGTGACGCCCGCCACAACACCCAAAGGCTGGCGCAAAGTCCAGTTGTCGATGCCGGTTGAAACTTGGTCTGTGAAGTCGCCTTTGAGCAATTGCGGAATGCCACAGGCAAACTCCACAATGTCGATGCCGCGCGTGACTTCACCTTGCGCATCTGTGAAGACCTTGCCGTGTTCGGCGGTGATCATGTGAGCCAGTGTGTCGCGGTGAAGGTTAAGTAACTCCAAAAACTTGAACATCACACGTGCGCGCCTCAAGGGTGGCGTGTCGGCCCAAGCTGGAAACGCAGCTTGAGCGGCGGCAACGGCTTGATCGACATCTTGAGTGTTAGCCAAACTCACACGGCCCGTGATGGCGCCCGTGGCTGGGTTAAAAACGTCTTGCGCACGGGAAGAGGAACCCGAGACTTTGTGACCTGAAATGAAATGAGCAATGGTAGTGACAGTCATGGGAAATCCTAAGGCCTAAGTGCAGTGAGGAGTGAGTAGTAAACAAGGTGAATGTTAATCGGTCTTGGCCGAATCGGTGGCTGGGTGGCGGCGCCTGAACATGCCCCAACCTTCCATGTGAAGCACGCAATCGCCATGTTGGTTGTGCATTTCCCATTGGGTTCGCACCAAGCCCACGTCGGGTTTAGAGCGCATGGGCCTAGATTCCAAAATTTTGTGTTTCAGGCGCAAGGTGTCATTGGGCAAAACCGGTTTTTTCCATTGCAAATTTTCAAGCCCTGGCGACCCCAGACTGGATGCCTCGTGCAAAAAGTTGGTCACCATCAGACGCATTGCCATAGAGCAGGTGTGCCAGCCACTGGCGCAAAGCCCCCCAAAAACAGAGGCCTTGGCAGCTTCATCGTCTAAGTGAAAGGGCTGAGGGTCAAACTGGGTGGCAAATGCAATGATCTCTTCGCGAGTAGGCGAGATGCTGCCCAAATCTCGTTCACTGCCCGGTTGCATGTCTTCCCAGTAATAGCGAATGGTGCGCTTGCCTTCTGTTGACATTAACGACCCCCCGAGACATCCACCAAACTCATGGTGGTGTAGCTGGCCTCATCTGACAGCAACCACACAATGGCTTGCGCAACCTCCATGGCGCTACCGCCGCGCTTGGCCGGTACCAAATGCTCTAAGTCTTTGACGCGATTGGGCAGCCCACCCGAGGCATGAATTTCGGTGTCAATGAGGCCCGGGCGAATGGCGTTCACGCGAATGCCTTCGCCAGCAACTTCCTTGGCCAAACCCAGTGTGAAACTGTCAATGGCACCCTTGGCGGCTGCGTAATCCAAGTATTGACCAGGCGAGCCTAAGCGTGCGGCCGCGCTCGAGAGATTCACAATGCTGCCGCCAACACCGCCGTGTCGGGTGCTCATTTGCAAGATGGCTTCTCGCGCGCACAACATGGATCCTAAAACATTGATGTCAAACATTCGGCGCCAGCGTGCCATGCTCATTTCATCCAAGCGCGCAGAAACGTCTACAACGCCCGCATTGTTGACCAAGCCTTGGAGGGGTCCCAACTCGGCTCGCACTTTTTGGAACATCGCCAACACTTGTTCTTCGTGGGCCACATCGGCCTGCACGGAGATGGCCCGCCCACCAGCCGCCTTAATTTGCTTAACGACACCGTCAGCAGCTTGGGCGTTGGCGCTGTAGTTCACAGCCACATCCCAGCCCTTTTGCGCCGCCAAAATACAGGTGGCCGCACCGATGCCACGACTACCCCCAGTGACCAATAAAACTTTGCGCATGGCTTGTCTCCTGCAGAATTGTGGTCAAACTGTTAAAACAGATGACTGTTGGTTAATTTAACTTGTCAGATTACCTTATGTAGGAGCTTATTGTGAGTCACTCAGTCGACTATTATTTCGCCCCCCAAAGCCCATGGGCTTACTTGGGACACCAACGTTTTCAAAATATTCTCAAAAAATCAGGCGCCTCTGTTCGAGTCATGCCCTTTGATTTGGGCGGTAAGGTCTTTCCTATTTCCGGGGGCTTGCCCTTGGGGCAGAGAGCGCCACAGAGACAAGCCTACCGTTTGACGGAGCTAGAGCGCTTTAGCAAATGGTTGGGGGCGCCTTTGCACCTCAAGCCCACTTTTTTCCCTGTCAGTGGTGACGATGCTGCTAAATTGATCATTGCGGTCGACATGGCGATGGGAGCCGATGCGGCCATGAACATCAGTGGCGCTATCTTGTCTGCGGTTTGGTCTCAGCAGCGCAACATTGCCGATGAAAAAACCTTGGTAGAGCTGCTCCATGAGCAGCACTTGCCAGCATCTTGCTTAGAGCAGACATACAGCCAAGCAGTCCACGAGCGCTACGAGTCCTATACCCAAATGGCCATTGATGCGGGTGTTTTCGGCGCGCCAAGCTATGTCTTGAACGGCGAAATTTTTTGGGGCCAAGATCGGCTTGATTTTGTTGAGCGTGCACTCGCGGTTTAATTTTTCAGGAGAATTTCATGGGCTCTTTCATCACACTCACAGCGGCCGACGGTACCCAAGTTCCCGCTTATGTGGCGCAACCCTTCGCCCCCGCCAAAGCCGCGGTGGTGGTCATTCAAGAAATTTTTGGCGTCAACACGCACATTCGCGAAGTGGCCGACGCATATGCCAGTGAAGGTTATTTGGCCATTGCACCCGCCATGTTTCACCGCGTTCAAGCCAATGTGGAGCTGGGCTATGCAGAGGCCGACATGGGCCTTGGCATGGGCCTCAAAACTGCCGTTGAGGCTTTGCCCGCGCCAGGCGCTTTGCAAGACATTCAAGCGGCCATTGACCATGCGCACACAGCGTGTGGTGGCAAGGTCGGCATTGTGGGGTATTGCTGGGGCGGTTTGCTGACTTGGCGCTCCGCTTGCCTGCTCAATGGCTTGTCTGCCGCCGCGCCTTATTACGGCGGTGGCATGACGGGCGAACCTGAGTCTGCACGGCAAGCCAAAGTGCCTGTCATGGCTCACTTTGCAGAAGAAGACAAGTGGATTTCTATGGACTCAGTCAGTGCTTTCAAAGTCGCACACCCCAATGCACAGGTGTTTACTTATGCTGCGCATCACGGTTTCAATTGCAATCACCGCGGCGCTTGGGAAGCTCACGCGGCGGCTTTGGCCAAAGAAAGAACTTTGGCGTTCTTTAAAACGAATCTGGGCTGAGGCGTTCGGTGAAATTACCTGCCTGATCGCGCCAAATAACGCTTGCGCCAAAAAAACCAAGCCAAAGAAGAAGCGATCAGCGCCATGCAACTCAGCGTCAGCCAAAAGCCAGCCTGATCATGCATGAGCGGTATGACATCAAAGTTCATGCCGAAGATGGCAGCGATCAAATTCAAGGGCAGAAAAATAGCGGTGATGGAAGTCAGGGTGCGCATGGTTTCGTTGGTGCGATTGCTTTGCGCATTGAAGTGAATTTGCACGGCAGTTTCAATGCTTTGTTCTAGGCGCCGCACGTGATGGACCACGCGGTCGATGTGCTCTAGTACATCTCGGCTGCGCACTTTGAGAATTTCATGTTCTTTGATCAAAGTGTTGGAAATGGGCGGCGTCCAAGAGTTCAAAGATTCCAGCCAGTCTTGCATGGCACTGCGTTGGTCTTCGCAAATTTCATCAAGGTGGTGCAAGGAAAGTCGCGCTTCTAGCAATGCCGACCAATTGTTAAACCGCGTCTCTGGATGGATGAGTTCGGCTTGCCAATGGTCCAACTGGCGCGTGAGATCGCGGCGCAAATCCAAATAAGCATCAACCACGTGGCTCACCATTCGTAGCATCAAGTCGGCAGGGCTGACAGGAATGCCTCTAGCGCCAATTGAACGTTCGTCTACGACCCCGTGCGCTGCGTCTAGACCTGTGTCCTGGCCCATAGACGGATTGGCTTGTGAAGCATTGCTGGCCGACATCAGCCGAGCTGCATAGGCGCTGAGAATAGCGCAGTCGTCAGGATGAAGCGTGAGCAAGACATTGTCGAAAATGGCAAACCCAATGGGGCTTGTGTCAACTCGCCTCAGGGCCGGTGGGCCACTGAGTTTAGATTTGATTTTTCGAAGGCTTGGAACTTTAGGACTTGGTGTTTCTTGGTTGGCACTGGCCAAGCGCCTAAAAACCAAAATATCGTAGTGAGAGGTTAAGTCGAAACGCGAGGGAAGTTGGCTGTTCAGCAAATCAGAGACATGCAAATCAAGCAGGCTGTGCCCGTTCAGTTGGAGCAGGGCTTGTTGAACTTGAGCCTGCTCCGTTTGGAAAAAAGTACGTGAACACGCCACCCAAACAAAACCGTTTTCTGGCAGCCTATTGGGCAAGGACAATGACTCTTGGACGAGCTGTCCTGACACCGTGAAAACGTGCATATTGTGAGCTTGCGCTTGGGGCGATCAGGCCCGTGCTAACAGGCGCGCAGCATCGCGGGCAAAGTAAGTCAAAACACCATCTGCCCCAGCACGTTTAAAAGCCAGCAAGCTCTCCATCATGACGCCATCGTGGTCAAGCCAGCCATTTTGGGCGGCTGCTTTGAGCATGGCGTATTCGCCAGAGACTTGGTAGGCAAAAGTGGGCACGCCAAACTCATCTTTGACGCGGCGCACTACGTCCAAATAAGGCATGCCGGGCTTGACCATGACCATGTCGGCACCTTCGGCGATGTCTAGCGCTACTTCGCGCAATGCTTCGTTGGTATTGCCGGGGTCCATTTGGTAAGTTTTTTTGTTGCCCTTGCCAAGATTGGCGGCAGAGCCCACAGCGTCGCGGAAGGGGCCGTAAAAAGAGCTGGCATATTTGGCGCTGTAGGCCATGATTTGCGTATGCACATGGCCTTTGTTTTCAAGCGCCTGTCGAATGGCGCCAATGCGTCCATCCATCATGTCGCTGGGGGCCACCATGTCAACGCCGGCATCGGCTTGCACCATGGCTTGCTTGACCAATTGCGCCAGTGTCAGGTCGTTCAAGATGTAGCCCTCGTCGTCAAGCCAGCCATCTTGTCCGTGGCTGGTGAAAG
>Ga0315906_10003792_pt1 | contig 19823 bp, 17 predicted proteins | sample LakEriMetagenome_4_FD_203526 | JGI IMG/M metagenome (GOLD analysis project Ga0315906, IMG submission 203526) | Freshwater fungal communities from buoy surface, Lake Erie, Ohio, United States - Buoy 2 MA122 | ecosystem: Environmental > Aquatic > Freshwater > Lake > Lake biofilm | place: USA... | reverse complement strand
TTTTTTTACTTAAAACTGAAAACAAATTTTAAACTGAATAAAAGTTTAAAATTTAAAAAAATATAAAATTTATTCAAGTGCTATTATTAAGTTAAAAATTGAGTGTCCCATTTTAAAATAAACGGCTTTAATATAATTACGTCTTTGAATTTACAATTATACGAAGATATTTTAATAAAAGATAATTTAGAAAACGAATTCTATAACATTGAAATTGATTCAAATGATGATAATAAAACTATTTAGAAAATACCAATTTGTTTTTCATTATAATATTTTTTTGATTGTATCAATAATTGTTTAATAAATCCATTATTCGGATTTATTATATATCTTTTTGTTCTAACATAACTTACAATGTTATCAACAATTATATATGGATTTTTAACATAATCTAATTCATATTTCTTTCTTAAAATATAATTCAAAACAATAGTTACAGATCTTGAAACACCAGCCATACAATGAACGAGAACATTTTTCTTTTGTTTTATATGAGAATCAATAAAATTATACGTTGTATCAAAATATTTACTTATATCACTATTTGGATCATCATATAATTTAATATACATGAAATCAATGTTATTATTTTTATAAAAGTCAATTATATCTTTTGGTTTATCAATCGTTTCCAAAGTAATTACACCTTTTATATTATATTTCTTTATTATATTTGGATTATTGCTCGTATTCCAATTAGAAACAAAAAGAAATGGAATGATTTCATTTATATCTTCTGAACTCATATTTTATTTTAATAAAATAAATTTAATAAAATTATTTTAAAATTTACAAAGTTAAAGGATTTTCTTTTTCTTCTTCCTTTGTTTTGTTACCTTAAAGGTAAATAACACAAGATCAAGAATTGAACTTAATATCCAGTTTAATTACAGGTTTCCCGTTCTTGAAAATTCGACTGTAATATGTTCTGCACAATATTATTATTGATCTTACTCAAAATATAAAAAGTCGCGAAAAAATATTCATTCATGATTCTTTGTTATCTTATTACAGCAGGCATATCTAAAAGAGTAAGTGTGTGTACTGTTGATAAAGCACTCACATCTGTTACAGCAGGTAAATCTTTAAGAGTAAGCGTATGTACTGTTGATAAAGCACTCACATCTCTTACTTCAGGTAAACCATCAAGAGTAAGTGTGTGTACAGTTGATAAAGCACTCACATCTGTTACAGCAGGCATATCTAAAAGAGTAAGTGTGTGTACTTTTGATAAAGCACTCACATTTGTTACTCCAATCATACTAAAAAGAGTAAGTGTGTGTACTGTTGATAAAGCACTCACATCTCTTACTTCAGGTAAATTCCAAAGAGAAAGTGTGTGTACTGTTGATAAAGCACTCACATCTCTTACTCCACGCATATCTCTAATAGTAAGTGTGTGTACTGTTGATAAAGCACTCACATCTCTTACTCTATACATATTAATAAGAGTAAGTGTGTGTACTGTTGATAAAGCACTCACATCTGTGACTCCACGCATATTCTCAAGAGTAAGTGTATGTACAGTTGATAAAGCACTCACGTCTGTTACTCCGTCCGTCGATTCAAGAAATCCATGTACTCCTCGATAAATACCTCCAGACAAATTACGAAGAGTAAGTGTGTGTACTTCTGATAAAGCACTCACATCTGTTATTTCCGGATTATTTTTCAATGTAATTTCAACAATTCCTCTTTTATTTAACTTTTCACGAAATTTAGTATTCTTCAGATACATAAGTGCATCACTATCTTTTAGATTATATTTTCTAAGTTTTCTTTGTGTAAAAAAATTATCAATATGTTTACCAGTATTTCCAAACCTAAATCTATCTGTATTTGTTAAATATCCGGATACTTCTCCTCCAACTAAATCATCCGGAATATTCATAAGTGATGTTTCTACTGGTAAATTTGACAACAATGAACCTTTTTTTGGTGAACCTTTTCTTTTTGAACCTTTTCTTGATGAACCTTTTTTTTTTGAACCTTTACGTGATTTTTTTATCAATGAACTTCTATTATTTTTTTTACGTATTTTCATTTATTTATTATATTATTTTATTTTTTTTACGTATTTTCATTTATTATATTATTTATATTTTCATTTAATTAAGTTTTAGATAAAATATCATTTATATAACATCCACGAGCCAAATGCGTTAAATCATTAATATTATTTATCTCGTCTTTCGGAATAGATTCAATCAAATTACATTCTTTTTTAAAGTTATCTATCAATAATATTTTTGTATTCTCATTATATTCGTATTCGTCTGGTATATTAGAAGTAATAATAGCATATATTTCTTCAACTGATTTAACGGGTAATTTTTGATATTCTTTTTCTTTAACTTTCATTTTCTCATTCATTATTTTATATAAAACACCTTCCATACATCGAGCAAAAACTAATAAAGAACATAACAATTTTTCATAATGAATATTCTTTGGTTTACAAAATTTTGTAACTTTTTCAATTACTTCATATATACCTTGTCTAAATATTTTAACTGCTTCTGCTCGTGTTTCTATTTTAAAATATCTTGATCTAACTGTTCTCGCTAAATCAATAATTCCTTTGAGAATATATATATTATAAAATGGATTTGATATTTCTCTTTCGATTTTAATCCATTCTTTAATAAATGTTTTATACGAATCTTCAAATTTATCAGTATTTTGATTTTCTAATGGAATAATTATTAAAGTTTGAATTAAATCAATACAATAATAATCATATTCTTTAAACAATTCAGATACCTTATTATGTTTTTCTAATAAATCAAGTATATAATCAGTAGCACCTTTATTATCTTCAAAATCATCCCATCCACTTTCCCAATCAATAGTTAGAGGATAAAATATATTTCTTACTATTCTTCTAAATTTTTTTGATTTCTTACTTCTTCTTTTGTCTTTTATTTCATCTGAAACTGTAACTAAAAACAATTTCGGATCAGCTACCCAATCAAATCTATCACTCATAAATCCAACATCTGTGTGTGCTAAACTAGGCCATAAAGGTCCATTATCCATATCTGATATATAAGAAAATCCAAAATCTATTATTACTGGATAATATCCTAATGTTGGTACACAAAACTGATTTTCTTCATCTAACTTATAAAGAAATACTAAATCTTTATTGCATTTTTTTATCATTACATTGAATGAATGTAAATCATAATGTGTAAATCGTGCTTCTTTTTGTGCAATAGCAATAGCAAGTAAAACTTGTTTAACAATAGAATATAAAATATCTTCGTCGACTTTTTTACTTCTTATTAGATTATAAAATTTTGAACTTTTATCTATGAATTCACATAGTAAAACTTCTTTTTCAATAGGGTATTTGTTTTGTATTATAAAGGGATTATATTTTTCATCATCTGATTTTTTATATTTAGCATCTACTTGACATTGTATTAATCCTATTCCTTTACAAAAATGAGGACAATATGTGTTTATTTCTTTTAAACCTTGCATTATAATTAATTCATGATATACAAGATAATTTATATATTGAGATATCTTGAATATATATTGATTATTATCTTTGGTATCAAATAAACCAACGACGCCTTGTTTTCCTGGTTTATCTAATACAGTATTAAATTTTAACCATTCTTCTATAGGCTTATCTTTATTTTCCTCATAATATTTAACAAGTTCATTGTATTTGGAATAAGAATTTAGAGATAAAACTTCCATTTTAATAGTATTCGTAAATACTTTAAATCTTTTAAATAAAAATATTGAATTAAATATTTTAGTTTTATGATTAAAAACAATATGAATATACTAATTGTTCTAACATTTATTCTTTATAACTTCATTCCTATTGATGAAAATGAAGGATATTTTATTTCTTATAAAAATAACATTAGATCAGATGTAAAAGTAAATGATATTCAAAAAAAATTTAATAAATATATTAAATAAAAATGAACAAATCAAAAAGAAAAAGTCGTTCTCCTAAAAAGAATGTAATTATTTTACAAAAATCAAATCATCCTGATAAAAAATTAATGGTGACAATTGGAAATAAAACAATTCACTTTGGAGCCAAAAATTATAGCGATTTTACAAAACATAAAGATAGGTCAAGAATGCATCGCTATTCAAATCGTCATCGTTCACGAGAAAATTGGTCTAAGTCCGGAATAAAATCAGCCGGGTTTTGGAGTAAGTGGATTTTATGGAATAAACCAAGCCTATTAGCATCGATAAAAGATACAGAAAAACGTTTCAACATACGTATTCAAAGAAAATTATAAAATAAAGTAAATTATTTTATAATTATAAATAATTATTTATAATTGTTTATAATTGTTTTACTTCTTTTTCTTTTACTTCTTTTTCTGCTTTTTCTTTTTATTTTACTTCTTTTTCTGCTTTTTCTGTTTATTTTACTTCTTTTTCTGCTTTTTCTGTTTTTACCATCTTTGACAAGGTCTTTCTCTTTATCGAAATACGTTTTAGTAATGTACTCTATATCATCAACTATACCTGGACAATTTAAAAATTTTGACATTATATCCGAATAACCGGTTACATAATATTCTGATAAATTTTGTGATGTAAACGTCTTTTCCTTAAAATTTTCTATTCTAAATAAATAATCTACATAATATCTATCATATATATAGAGTCCATCTTTTTTTTTAAAAAATGTTTCAAACGATTTTTTTAATATAAACTCTTTTAAAAATTTTTGTCTTGTAAGAGCTTTTCCATCGTCACTTCGGGTGACAAAAATAAATAATTCATTTAAAAATATTTCATCATAACCATTTTCAAGTAATATATTGACTTCATTATGTAGTAATGTTTAAATTTTTATTTCTAAATAAAATAAAAATTGATTTTAAAAGATTTGAATATTATTATTAAATTATAACAATGTCATCTAAAAACTATGTCAAGAAAGACCAGATTTCTCATGTTTTGTTGAGACCTCAAATGTATATTGGTAGTGCTGATTTACGTAATTCTACTGAATATGTTGCTTTTAAAGATGATGAAGATAATTATAAAATTAGAAGTAAAGATATTAAAACTTCACCTGCTTTTCTTCGTATTTTTATTGAGATATTGAGTAATGCGATTGATAATTATCAACGTTCAGTAGAAGCAAAAATCCCTTGTTCTTATATTAAAGTTTATATTGATAAGATTACAGGTGAAACGTCTATTATTAACGACGGAGATTATATTCCAATAGAAATTAATAAAGATGAGAAAATGTATAATCATACTTTAATTTTTGGACATCTACTTTCCGGTAGCAATTTTGATGATGATAAAGAAAGACAAGTATCCGGATTAAACGGTGTTGGTTCGTCAGCATGTAATATTTTTTCTACGAAATTTATTGTCAAATCATTAGACCCAGAGAAGGGTTTAACATTTGAACAAACATGGACTAATAATATGAGAACAGTTTCTGAACCAGTAATTCAAAAAACAAAGTTAAAGAAAGCATTTACACAAATTACTTATTTTCCTGATTTTGAGCGTTTTGGATTAACAGGATATAATGATGATATATTAAGTCAATATATGAAATATATTATAGATACTGCAATTTTAACAAAAGTCAAGGTTTATTTCAATGATGAATTAATTCCTGTCAATAATTTAGTATCATATTCTAAATTGTTTGATACACCAACAGATGAAAGTATTATGTTTAAATATAAAACATCAGAAGTAGTACTTACACCTTCTAATGAATTTGAAGCAATAACATTTGTTAACGGTATATTTACTAAATTGGGAGGAACACATTTAGATGCATGGTCAGAAGCAATATTTCGTCCTATATTAAATAAATTAAATGGAAAGAAAGATAAACCTGCTTTGACAATTAAAGATGTAAAACAAATGTTTAGAATATTTATCGTAACAACTGTTAATAATCCAAGTTTTGAAAGTCAGTCGAAGAATAAACTTGAAAGTCCAAAAGTAGAAGCAGATGTAAAAACAGCAGATGTAAATAAAATATGGAAATGGTCAGTTATAAGTGATTTACAAGATATAATAAAATCAAAAGAAATGATAGTTTTAAAGAAATCAGAAAAGAAAAAGAAAGGATATGTTAAAATCGATGGTTTAGATCCAGCAAATTTATCCGGAACAAAACATTCACATTTATGCAGTCTAATATTATGTGAAGGTTTATCAGCTAAAACATATGCAGTTGCAGGATTAGATAAAGGAGTTTATGATAAAACAGGTCGTGATTATTTTGGAGTTTTAAGTTTAACAGGAAAAGTTTTAAATTGTCGTAATTCAAATTTACCAACGATTTCTAAAAATAAAGTTATTACTAATTTAATTCAAGCATTAGGTCTACAATTTGGTGTAGATTATACAGATGATGAAAATTACAAAACATTAAGTTATGGAAAAATCATACTCTTGACTGATGCTGACAGCGATGGTTTACATATTTCTGGATTAATACTGAACTTTTTGCATTTTTTATTTCCATCTCTTTTAAAAAGGTCCGAAACATTTTTAGTAAGTATGTCAACACCTATTGTTCGAGTATTTAATAAAGGAGGTGATATGTTATTTTATGATGAAAATAGATTTAAAGAATTTGCTAAAAATCAAACAAAATCATTTAAGAGTAAATATTACAAGGGATTGGGAACTACTAAAACAGAAGATGTACCTGATACATTTGGTGAAAAAATGGTTGAATATATAAACGATGCAGAAACTGATAAAACAATAGATAAGGTATTTCATAAAAATTTTGCAGATGATAGAAAAAAATGGCTTGAACTATATAATCCTATATCTGAATTTTCTTTAGATGATGGAGGTAAATTAATAAAAATGAAAATGTCTTCATTTTTAAATAATGAAGTTATTAAATTTTCTCATGATGATTGTAAAAGAAGTATTCCAAATTTATTCGATGGTTTAAAGGAATCACAACGTAAGATACTTTTTGGGATAAAAAAAAGAAATTTAACATACAATAAACAATCTGTTAAAGTCGCACAATTAGGTGGTTATATTGCAGAACACAGTAATTATCATCACGGTGAACAAAATCTTTATCAAACTATGATTAAAATGGCGCACGAATTTCCGGGTAGTAATAATATTCCTCTTTTATATAGGGACGGACAGTTTGGGTCCAAAGCATTTCTTGGTGATGATTCAGCTAGTCCAAGATATATTTATACAAAAATGGAACCTTTAACTCCCTTATTGTTTAGAGAAGAAGATGATGTTTTACTTGATTATGTTGAAGATGATGGCGATGTATTAGAACCAAAATTTTATATACCTATTTTACCTACTATTTTAATAAATGGTTGCACCGCTATTGGTACTGGATGGTCGTCAAATATACCGTGTTTTAATCCTCTTGATATTATAGAATGTGTTAAAATTTGGTTAGAAAATGATGGTGAAGTATTAATAGATGATCCGGATGATAATTCAACTTTATCATTATTACCGTCTCTAACGCCTTGGTACAGAGGATTTAAAGGAGTTATAGAAGAAAAAGATAATAGATTTATAACTTATGGTATTTTAACAAAAGAAACTGTTAGATCTAATGTCAAAGTTAATATTACTGAATTACCTATTGGATTATCAACAGATAAATTTAAAGATTTTTGTGAAGACCTTTTAGTAGAAAAATGTATTAAAGCATTACATAATGAATCATCTCCTCAGAATGTTAATTTTACTATAACAGAAAGTGAAGATGGTATGTCATGTAATTTGACGAATATGAAAATGTTTTCATATCTAAATCTAACTAATATGGTATTGTTTAATGAGAAAAATCAATTAAAGAAATATTCTGTTGATGAAATTATAAATGATTTTTGTGTAATGAGATTTGAATATTATAAAAAGAGAAAACAATATTTAATAAATCAATTACAAAAAGAGTTAAAACATTTAGGTAATAAAGCAAGATTTATAGAAGAAGTTATTGAAAAGAAATTAAATATAATGAATGTAGAAGAAGAAGTACTTTCAAAAGAATTAGAAAAGAGAAAATATGATAAAGAATTTAATAAAAAAGAGGTGGAAGAAGATGAAGAAAGACAAGGAGGATATGAATATTTATTACGAATGCCGGTTAGAGTTTTAACTTCAAATCAAATTAAAAAGTTAAGAAATGATATTTTATCTCTTGAAAAGAAATTAGATGGAATACAAAAGACGAGTGAAAAAAATATGTGGTTAAATGATATTAATGAATTTGAAATTGAATATCATAAATGGTTAAAAGTAATGGAAACAATTTCTTCGAATTCAAAGAAATTAAGAAAAAAGAAATAAATAAAAGACTTATAATATAAAAATGTTTGATACAATAGAAAAAAGGTTTATATTATTTATCGGGTGTATTGGTGTCCGGACTTTATTTGTTTTTATTTCTAAAAATACAGACAATGATATGTTACCATATTTGGGATATTTGGCTATTTTACCCGCGTTAGGATTTATGTATATTTACTTGACTGATTCTAGGAAAACAGGTCAAGAAGTATTTGGTGAAAAAATTTGGTGGAATCATTTAAGACCGATTCATTCTTTACTTTATTTCGCGTTTGCATATTCAACCATCACGAAAAAAAGTTATTCGTGGATTTTTTTATTGATTGACGTAGTATTTGGACTAGTTATGTTTTTATCGAATCATTATCCATATATCAAAACGACTGTTAGGAATTTAATAAAAATAAATTTTATTATATATAATAAAATATGAGTAATACAATCGGAGAAATAGCGGTTAATTTTATGTTCATTAGAGACCAGTTAAAATTGTATCATTGGTCTACAACTAATTATGCTCGTCATATAGCAAGTGATACATTAGTTAATAATTTAACCCTTAAAATGGATAGATTTATGGAAGTTATTCAAGGAACAGAAAATAAACGTTTATCTTTAAAAAATAAACCATTCGTTTATAAAAAAGAAACTGATAAATCAATTATTAAGTTATTAGAAAATTTTAAAAATTGGTTATCAAATACATTACCAAAGTACATAAACAAAAAGAATACAGATTTGTTTAATATAAGAGATGATATATTATCTGATGTTAATAATACATTATATCTTTTCACTTTTTCTTAATTTTTTTTTATTTCATTATAAATAAAATGTCTGATACTAATGTTGATTTACCAGATGCACCTACCCAAAAAACTAAGATAGATAACTCTACTCCTTATCCTAAAATTGAAACTGTTTTTAATAAAACTGATTATTTTAGTAGTGGAATACAAAAAATCGATGGTAGTGTTTTACGACAAAATTATATTGCAAGAATGAAATATTTATCTAATACTAATGATAACGCAAAAGGAACAAGTTCAGGTGGAGCAAATTATGTAGAATGTTTATATAATGTTGTTGATGAAAATAAAAAGGATCCTTATGAACGTGGTGGATTTAAGAAATACAAAGATGCATACGGAGACGGTGAAAAATATTGCATCGTAAATTTGGATGAATATTAAAAAAAATTGATTTTAAAAAATAAATTTATAAATAAAAATCACCATGTCTTCTGAAATGATTGCCGTTAGTATTAAAAACAGTGATGTATGCGATATTGCCTCAACCTCTGCTGATTCATCTATATGTGGTGAAAATATAGTATTGGTAAAACCTGATTTGCTTGGTATCAAGAAATCAAAGATAATCAATAAGGCTATTAATGATTATGTAGAAGAATTTCTATCATCTATCATTATTAACGGTTCAACTGATAATATATCCGTTATAAATCAGTGGAAAAGTAAGGATAACCAAGACCAATTGAACGGATATATTCATCAAAATAAAATAAAAATGAAGAAGAAGGTTGATACAGATGAACCAAAAAAACCAGATAATGAGTTTGCCTATTTTAGTCGTGAGATGAGAGCTAAAATTAAAAGTGAAAATACTGATGCAGATGCTGAAATAATTCCAATGATAGCAGAAATGTGGCAAGAAGTTAAAAGTGATGTAGATAAATTAAATAAATATATTGAGTTGGCAAAAGCAGATAAAAAGAGATTCGATGATGAATTGAATCGTCATAAGATGATTAAACAGAAAGAAGAGAATAAAGCTAAACTTGAAAAACGATTAAATAAAATGAAAGAACGAAATGATAAAAAGATAATGAAAGCACAAGCAAGACCAAAATCAGCATATTATTTCTTTATTCAAGACGAAAAACCTAAAATAGTTGACCCTTCTTTGACGAAAAAAGATATACATAATATTCTCCAAAAGAAATGGAAAGATTTAAAGACAACTGATTTGGAAATGTTTAATAATTATAAAAAGATAGCAGATGAAAAAGCAAAAGAAATACCTCCTCCACCAGTTTTTGAAGAAAAGAAAAAGAAAGAAAAGAAATATGAGACACCAAGAGATAAAAAGATAAACGAGGCAAAGAAATCAAAGTACGATAAAAATAAAGAAAGAAATAAGATTAGAGATAATAAAGATAAGTAAGAAATAAAATAAATATAATTTCATAATAAAAATTTATAACCAAAAAAAAGGTTATAAATTTTATTTTCATTTACCAAGTTATTATTGTATTACCTTCACCTGTATCTGGTATTTCTGGAACAATTGTTGCATCTTTTGGTAATCCTTCTTTACTACCGAAATTCCATGCTAGAAATCCACCATGAACTTTTGGTAATAAGTTCTTTAAATACTCATTTTTATATTCATCTTTAATTTCAGATAAACAATAACATGAAACTAAAATATTAACTTCACCATCTTCTGTAATAAAATTACTTCCAAACGTGTTAGATGATTTAAATCTTACATTATCTATATTTACAAAATTACATAAATAATAATGTTGTAAACGTTGTATTTCTTCTAAATCATAAATAAAATATTTTGATATATTTATATTCATTGTATTTGATAAATTATTTAATATAAGACATAAACCTCCATATCCTCCACCAACTTCTACAATATTTACTTTCTTATAATTTTTACTTTTAATCAAATTACATATATCTAATGCATGTCTAACGTATCTTACAGAAGATGTAGAAGAACGTAAACCATTGTCGAATTGTTTTATATTTGCATTACCATATTTATCATTTATCTCACATAATTTTTGAATGTTATATATATTCACACCTTCATTTAATAAATTTTGAAGATAAATTTCCGCATATTCTATACCTAAATGTTCTAACATATAAGTAACATTTTTATCTTGTTTCCAATCAATAATTTTATTGGATACAATATGTTTGCACATATTTTTCCAGTCATCATAAACATTATCACTTGACATTTTATAATTTTAATTCATCTTTTAAATTTATAATTTTTTCTTTGACAAATTCTAAAAGAGAATTCAATTTAAAGTTTTTATTTAATAATAAAATAAAAACATAAATGATAACTGATACAATTCAAAATACACAGTTATCAATTGATAATAATCATTCTTTTAAGTTGATTTATATATATCAAATAACATGTAAGGATTTAAAAATCAGTGATAATTATATAGGAAAAACAGACTGTCTTAAATCAAGAGAATATTCACATTATAATGCGTGTAAAGATTCTGATTTAAAAGTTTATAAAATAATGAGAGAAAATGGTGGTTGGAATAATTGGCAAATGAAAATATTAAATCATTATTATTGTAAAGATGAATATGATGTAAGACAAATAGAACAAAAATATATAGATTTTTATAAATCAAATATGAATAGTATAAATGCTTATTCAAAACCTTTTAAAAATGAAGAATTAGATAGACAAATTGAATTCGAATTAAACAATTATTCGGAAAAAATATTAGGATGTTTTTTATATGATTTTTTATATGAATATGATGAAAATGAAATGATATGCGAATACTGTGAAAATATTTATTATGATAAATCTAATTTAGTAAGACATCAAAAAACTTCTAAATTTTGTATTAAAATACAAATTGAAAAAAATGAGAATATTAAAATAAATAAATTTATATGTGAATTTTGTGATAAAAAATTAACCACCAAACAATCATTGAATAGACATTTAAATACTTGTAAAAATAAAGAAATCAAAAACTTACAAAATGAAATAAAAGATATTAAAAATACAATTAATAACACTAATAATAATACAACAATTAATAATATATTTAATAATACAATTAATAATATAACAATAAACAACATTGATTTTATGTCTTTTATGACAGCTGAAAGAATTAAGGAAATATTTGACAAGAAATTTAATATAGAAACTTTATTCGGGGCTGAAAAATCACTTGCTAATTTTACAATTGAAAATTTTTTATCTGGTAAAGACAAACCTATTTATTTATGCACTGATAAAGAACGTAATAAATTTATTTTTCTTGATAAAAATAATAAAAAAATTAATGATACTAATGCTCAAATATTAATTGATTTAATCATGAAGTACGGTTTTAATAAAATAAAAAAATCATATAATAATCATTGTAAAATTAAACCAGAAAATCTTAATAATGCTTTCAACAGTTTAATGAATATAAAAAAAGATGGAAAAGAATACATAAATCATTTAAGTAATAATTTACCAAAAACAATTGAAGAAAGACAAATTAAAGATGATGTTCAAAGCCAAAATTCAATAGAAGATGTTATAATTTTTGAAGATGATGATATAATTGATTTTGATGAAATAAGTAATATTCCATTATATGAATTTAATAGATATAGAGAACATTACATAAAAACAGGTAAAATCATGGTTCCTTCAAAATTTGAAAAAACAAAAGAAAATATAGATAAAATAAAAAAATATTTTTATTATAATAATTTAAGAGATAATATTGAATTATAAAATGGATTTTATCGACATTGTTTATTATATAAATTTGGACTATCGTTTTGATAGAAAAGATAATTTTCTAAAATGGATTTTGAAATCAGGATTTTCTTTAAATAAGACACATAGAATTTCTGCTTTATATAATGACAAAGGTTATATTGGATGTACAATGAGTCATATAAAAGCACTCGAAACATTTATAAATTCTAATCATAAAAATTGTATTATATTTGAAGATGATTATGAACCATTAGATATATATAACTATTGGAATAATATAAAGAAAATAAAAGATAATGAAGTCGAATTTAATATTATTCTTTTATCTTATAATGATTCTGAATTACAAATTTCCGATTCAAAATATGATTTCTTAAAAAATGTATCGTTTACATATACTGCTTCTGGATATTTACTAAATAAAGACTTTGCATATGTTCTTCTTGAAAATTTTAAAGAATGTTTGACATTATGTTTAGAAGAAGAAAAAATAACTAATCGTAATACAGAACAATATTGCATTGATGTCTATTGGAAAAAGTTAATGAAACAATATTTATTCTATTGTTTCTATCCAAGATTAGGAAAACAAATAGAATCATTCAGCGATATATTAAATAAAGTTGTTGATTATAAATGTTGATATTTAGTTAGTAATGTTTAATTTAAACAAATTTGTTTAAACGTTGTTAAGGGATCACTATGATAATTTTATAACGGTAATATCGTTATAAAATTTATTTTTTTTGATTCTTTCTTTTTATATTTCTTCTTCAGGTTGTTCAGATTGATCTTCGTCATCATCTTCATCATAATTATTATAATCTTCTTCATGATATTTATAAATATATTCTTTTCCGTCTTCTATATCTGGGAAATGAGGTAAGAAATTATCTATATAATTATCCAATATATCTTGTATCTTAATTTTTAACCAGTTTCTCCAATCAAAGCTATCATTCCATATATCAGGTTGAAATAATCTAATAACATGATGGTTGTTTTGTGTTGCTTTTACCATTTTATATACATCTATTTTTCGGGTTTTATCGTTAGATAGCCAGTTCATTACCTGTTTAAAATGTTGCCAACCATCTAATTCTATAATAATTTTTACATCATTAATTGTTAATAAAAAATCATATGGTAGTAATCTTTTATTTTTACAAAATTCATTCTTATATTGTTTTATAATATTGCTATTTATATATTCCGATAATAAAAAGTTATATAATTTACCTTCTGTTTTATTTTTACATAAAGAACACCCTGATCCTCGTAAATGATTACATGCTTTAATTTCAAATGAGCCATGTTCTTTACATCCTACTATTACATTTGAAAAAGCATTTACATAATATGTTTTTGAATAATCGAAATTACCATCGCCATGAAATTGTTTGGCCTTAATAATATATTCTTCAGGACTATATTGATAACTATGAGAACATTTTACACATCCACGTCCTTCTAAATGATCACGAGGAATCTGTTTAAATTCTCCATGCTTTTTACATATTATATTTTGATATTTTTTTGAGTTAAATGAATCTTCCATTTTTGAATAATCATATTTTTCCCCATGTATATCACTAGCAACCTTTATAAACTCCTCCTTGATTTGTGTTGGTTTGTTTGCAATAATTCTTCTATTTTTCAACATACATTCAAAACATCCTGATCCTCGCAAATGACTACATGGCGTTTGGATAAAATCACCATGATCTTTACATATTATGATTACATTTGTAATACTATCTATATATTCAACTTTCGAATAATCATATTTATTACCATGTTTTATAAAGGCTTTTTTTTCAAAAGCTTCCTTATTTGAAGTAGTTAATTTATGATATTCTTTTATTTTTATAAAAATTTTAAGATTTCCACAATCTTTGCAACCACGTCCAGATAAATGACTCTCAGGTGTTTGCAGAAATTCACCATGTATTCTACATATTATTATTATATTTGTATCACATTTTTCATATTCCACTCGAGAATAATCATATATACTATCACCATTTTCATCAACATGTTTCTGTTGAGCTTTTTCTATAAATTCTTTTGTGTTTGATCTTAATTTATTTCCAGTTCGTAATCGTCCACAGGTTGGACAACCTTGTCCTTGAACATGTGAATCAGGTTTTTGTTGAAATTCACCATGTATTCTACATATTATTATTATATTTGTATCGCAATTTTCATATTCTACTTTTGAATAATCATATATACTATTACCCTGTTCATCAATATGAATTTTTTCAACTTTTTCTATAAATTCTTTTTTATCAGGAGAATAATTAGGAGCACATTTGTGACAACCATGACCATTTAAATGGGAATTCGGTTTTTGTTCGAAGTCACCATGTTTTAGACAAATTATGGTTACTTTTTTTTGAGAACCTCCATATTCTACTTTAGAATAATCATATATAGTATCACCGTTTTCATCAATGTGTTTTTTTTTAGCTTTTTCTATAAATTCTTCTGTCGTATGTTTAAAATGTCCATAACATATAGAGCATCCTCCTCTTGTCAGATGCAGATCTGCTGTCGGATAAATATAATTATTACATGTTAAACATTTCAAGGTAATTTTAGTTTTTTGATTTACATAAATAACTTCTGAATAATCAAATTTATTAGGATACTTTTTTTTACATTTCGAAATAAATTCTTCTGTTGTTGGTTTATATTTTCCCGAACATTTAGGACAATTACATGGTTTTTCTTTAATATGATTACCTGGTAGTTGCGGAAATTCGCCATGTTTAGCACAGATTATTATAACGTGTGTAGTGCTATTAATATATTTAACTTGTGAGTAATTATATCTAAACCCATGGATATTACGAGCGTTTTTTATAAATTCTTTAGTTTTTGAGTCCCTTATATCATTTTCAAGTTCTAATATTTTATTTTTTAAAAATTTTTTTAATGTATCTAGTCTATACATTTTTAATTTAAACCCGAAAGATCTCGCAATTTGATCTGTGATTTTAGAAATACATATATTATTTTTACTTTCGTTTATTTCAACTAGTTTAAATGTATAGTAAATTGAATTCATTATTTTAAATTATATATTCTTAAATTTTTATTTCTTAAACCATTAACATTTACATTAAATATAAAAATAATCAAGTTTGAAACACCTTAAATATTAGGTGTTCCATTTTATTTTAAAAGGATTTGTTTAATTTAAACAATTTTGTTTAAATTAATAAATGATGAGAAAAGGTATTATTCCAATTATGAGTGGAGGTCTTGGTAATCAAATGTTTATTATGGCATCTGCATATATTGTGTCAATCGTATCAAATTATCCTTTATATATTTTAAAAAATACGTTAGAAAATAATAAACATAATATTCATAAATATAATTATAATAAAACAATATTTAAATATTTTGGAATCGCAATTAATTTAGAATATACAAAATTAAAACAACATGTAGATTTTAAAGATTATATTTATCATTCTCATAATTTTTCAAATGGTTTTGAACAATGGAATCCATATGATATAGAAGAAGGAACAATAATGATGTCGTACTATCAATATTATCCTTCTTTACAAAATTTCGAGAATGAAATTCGTTTTACTTTTCTTAAAGGATTATCTCATGTTAATTTAAATCAAGATATTAAAGAGAATGATGCTTTTCTTCATATTAGAAGAGGAGATTATCTAGAACATCAAGATATTCATTTTATTCAACCAATTTCATATTATTATGAATGTATTGAACAACTTTTAAAAATGAATGATAATGTTTCAAGAATATATGTTATATCTGATGATATAGAATGGATTAAAGAAAAAAAACTATTTAAAGGAAATATATTTCGTATTGTTGAAAATTTAGACGAATTACAAACAATGTTATTAATGTCTTTATGTAAAGGTGGTGCAATATGTTCGAATTCTACTTTTTGTTGGTGGGGTGCATATCTTGGAACATATGAAAAAAGAAATCCTGTTTTTGTTCCTAAAAAATGGATAAGTGTTAAAGATGATATGTCTAATTTATTTCCTTCTGAATGGATTATTATCTGAAATTTTATTTTTTATTTAAAATTTTATTTTATTAAATAAAATAAAATGTCTGATATAATTGATTCAATAATTGGATTTGTCACAAATCCGTTTGGTATTTTTGATTCTTCATCTAAAAGAGGAAGAATGATGGCGTTAGGAGATGCACCTGTACCTGTAAATTATCCTATATTTCTTCAAACAGATGCGAATGGAAATATTTCCACTTTTGATTTTGAAACACAAAATTTTAAAGCATTAAAAATAAGCGGTGATATTACAAGTAATGGTAATTTAACTGTTACTGGTGATATTAAAAGCAATGGTAAATTAACTGTATCTGGTATAACCGAAACTAATAAACTTAATGTAAAGACAACTAATCAAGCTGGGGAAACTATTTTAAACTGGACTGATGGTAAAAATTACTTAACGGGTGATACTGATTTTCGAGGTGGTGCTGTAACTATACTTAATGATACTATACCTGGAAGAGCTGCAACTCATTTTCCTCATACTCCTTCTAAAGAAAATTGGATATCGGGACCAACAAATTTTAGACAAGGTGGTATAAAAGTTGAAGCAGGACAAACTATATCTATTGGCGGAACTTCAATAAATGAAGATGAATTATCAAAATTAAAAACTTTTATTAATTTAAGAAAATCAATTTCATCTGGAAATGTTAAGTTAAAATGGGATGGATATACTAATGTTTTTACATTATCTCCAGAGGCTCATAATTGGGGTATTTTTACAATTAAAAGTGCTTATTCAATGTCTCAATATAAATTATGGTATATCGCAGGTATTGTATCATCTTTTGAATTAATACAAAAAACAACTGGAAGTACTAAAGTTCCAAATATGAATGAATCTATAGATGTAATATGTGATGGATCAGGAAATGTAACAGCAAAATCAACTTCTACATATCCCGATTGCACTTGGATATATGAAAGATATTATTAATATTTAAATTAAAAATAAAACAAGAATTAGGAACTGGCCTGATGGTAAAAATTACTTAACAGGTGACACTATTGTTAGAGGTGGTATTTTACAATTAGAAGTGGTAAGTAAGAAGTGTCCATCATAACGAAGCAGTTTGAATCTAGAGTCGATGTTTTTCGTCTCGACTGACGGATCCCTATTCAATCCAAAATGTGTAAAATTTTAAATTAAATTATAAAATAACATAAATATTTTATAATTAAATATTCATCTAAAATTTTTAATTTTTTATATAAATAAAAAGTAAATGAGTTTTAGATTAAATGATACAGTATTAGAACAGATTATTCAACGTGTTGAATATGATGTTATAAGAAACATTCAAAGTTTAACTGGACCTACTGGACCTATTGCAAACTATGGTATATTAACACAAGATGGAACTTTATTAGATGACATTATACCTTCTCAAGATAATTTATATTCTTTAGGTTCGTCGTCTTTTCAATTTAATAATATTTATAGTAACACTGTATATATTAATAATCAACCTATATCAGTTGTAGATAATGTTTTACAATTACCAAGCGGAACATTAATTGGAGGTGTTGCTATCGGAACAATAAAAATTCTTGGAATAAAAAATGACCCAAGTGAATTACCTGTTTCTGCCGATATTGGAGACGCATATATAATTGGAAATAATTTATGGGTGTATTCTACAAGTCTTGTATGGGTTAATATAGGAAGTATAGTAGGACCACAAGGACAACAAGGAATAACAGGACCAACAGGTATAACAGGTAGAACAGGTGCAACTGGATACACAGGGTATACAGGTCCAAGAGGTCAAACAGGACCAACAGGGTATACCGGACCGAGAGGATTGACAGGTTCACCATATCAAAATACAGGAATTATAAATTTAGGTGATTTTGCAGATACTGGTCCATTTAATTTTATTTCTTCAATACCAAATTTAGAATTATGGTTAGATGCAGATACATTATCAGGAACTTATAATACAACAGATCCAGTAAATTCATGGGGTAGTATAGTAAATGGTCATGTAGCAACATCACCAAATGCAGGTGCGAGACCATTGTATATACAAAATGCTTTAAATAATAAAGGAATAGTATCATATGTTAAAGGACAACAAAGTGTAATTCCATCATATCCAGTAAATAGACCAGGATTTTCAGTATTCTTATTATATTATCCAATAGAACAGAATGTATCAAGTCCAATGATTCACGCGCAAAGCACTTCAACAAGTGAAAATTTTTATACATTAGCAAGTTATTATCCAAGTTTATTAAATAATTATAGTATAAGTCAATATGATAATAGCAGTAATTATATATCTAAATTTAGACAAGGATTTCAAGAAACAGTAGCGAATACATGGCAATTATTAGAATTTATTTCAATAGATGGTACAAATCTTAATTATGTAACAACGTATATAAATGGAGTAAATGTATACGGTGTTGATTATATGGGTTTACCATCTGATTTTAGTGGTTCATATTCATCTAATTTATATATAAATTCTTATAATGGAAATATAACATTTGCTATTGCTGCTTGTATAGCAGAACTAGTTATTGTAAATAGAAGCGTAACAGAACTTGAAAGACAGCAAATAGAAGCAGAAATATGTTGGAAATGGAGATTAGAATCATTAATAGCAACTACAAATCCATATTATAATGGCGCATTACCAATAGTTATTTCAAATATACAAGAAAGATTAAGCATTCAATTAATAAATTCATTTTATATTAATGCGTTGCAATATTATGATTATTATTCTAATCCGATAAAAGTTGTAGCGTATAATACATCTACAAATGAATTATGTTTTACTGATGTATTAGGTCCGACAGGTTCAACTGGATACACAGGATATACAGGATACACAGGTTTTACAGGATACACTGGGTATACAGGGTATACAGG
>Ga0315906_10003790_pt1 | contig 19826 bp, 20 predicted proteins | sample LakEriMetagenome_4_FD_203526 | JGI IMG/M metagenome (GOLD analysis project Ga0315906, IMG submission 203526) | Freshwater fungal communities from buoy surface, Lake Erie, Ohio, United States - Buoy 2 MA122 | ecosystem: Environmental > Aquatic > Freshwater > Lake > Lake biofilm | place: USA... | reverse complement strand
ATCCCCACAAGGTCAGCCGTACGAAGAAGGTCCGCTCGGTCGGTTTCCGCAGCCGCATGAGCACGCGCAAGGGCCGCAAGATCATCAACCGCAAGCGCCGCCTGGGCCGCGCGATCCGCGTGCGCTGAGCGCCCGCGCCCTGGGCCGCATGCCTGGCGCATCGCGCCGACCTTCCGCATGCAACGCTTCATCCTGATCGGTCTTCGTGCCACCGGCAAGTCGTCGGTTGGCCGAGCGATCGCGCGCCTCTCGGGCGGGCCCTTTCTGGATCTCGACGATGCCGTCTCGCTCGCCGCGGGCTCGTGCTCGGCGCACGATGCCTTCATCGCGCTTGGGGAACCCGCCTTCCGTGCGCTCGAAGCCGCCGCCCTCGCCGATGCCCTGCGCGCCACCGCACACACGGTGATCGCCCTCGGGGGCGGAACACCGATGGCTCCGGGTGCGCGTGCCATGATCGACGCTGCTCGCGGGTCGGGCTGGCGCGTCGTGCTGCTTGATGCGCCGGATGAGGTGCTTGGCGAGCGCATCCGCCAATCGCCGGGGACACGTCCGAGCCTGACTGGTGCTGCACCCGACCGTGAAGTCTCCGAGATCCGCGCGCGACGCTGGCCAACCTTGGAAGGGCTCGCAGACGCGATCGTGGCCACCGATGGGCGCACGCCGAGCGAGATCGCTCAGGGCATCGTGTCGGCGATCGACTGAGGCACCTGCACCTGCGGGCCGGTCGGGCCATCGACCACGAACCCGAGTTCCCGGAGTGCATGCAGCGCTGCGCCCTGCTCGGCAGCCTTCTTGCTCATCCCCCAACAGCTGGTGAACGCCCGGTCACCGATCTGGGCGCGGATCTCGAAGTTCTTCTCGTGATCGGGACCACGCTCGCCCATGACCGAATACGTCGGCGAACCGAGGCCGGCCTGCTGCGCAAGCTGCTGGAGCACGCTCTTGTAATTCTCCTGGTGGCCAAGCTGCAGCGTGCGCTCGATGTGCGGCTCCATGTGCCGCAGCACGAACGCACGCGCGGCCTCGCTGCCACCATCGAGGTAGATCGCGCCGACCAGGCTCTCGAAGAGGCCCGCGAGCACGCTCTTGGGGAGCTGGTCCACGCTGATCATGCCCTTGCCGATGGACATCATCCGATGAAACCCAGCCTCGCGCACCAACTGTGCGCACATCTCGCGGCTCACCAGATACGACTTGAGCTTGGTGAGATCCCCTTCGAGGCGATCGGGATAGCGCCGGTACAGGTGTTCGCAGATGACCTGCCCGAGCACGGCATCGCCGAGGAACTCGAGACGTTCGTTGCTCGCCATGCGCGTGTCGCTGACCGACGCATGCGTGAGCGCGAGCCGCATCAGGGCCACGTCGCCGAAGACGTGGCCGATCAGCGTGAATCGCTCGTCATGCTTCGAGGTGCCTGATGCGCCAGCGGGACCGGAGGCAGCCGCGCGCTGTCGCTTGGCCACCGGCTTCGGTGCGGGCTTTGCTGCGGGCTTGGCTGCTGGCTTGCGCGAGGTCTTCTTGGCAGGACGGGACGCCTTGCCCGCAGACGCCTTGCCCGCAGACACCTTGCCCGCAGACATCGTGCCCGACGTGGACGCTGTCGACGATCGCTTGGATGGCATGGGGCGCTCGCCGACGGATCAGGCCATCATCAGGTAACCCCGGTCGAGGTGACCGAGGAGCCGATCGCGGTGCGAGTCATCCTCGAACGAGTCGACGTGGAGGGCCATGCGACGCGGCCCCGGGTCATCGGCCTCGTCGAAGAGCCGCACGACCCGGCCCGCCAGACGGACCCATCCACCTGCACCGGGGAGCAGCAGTTCGAGGCTCAGGGGCTCACCCACCTTCAAGCCCTCGTCGAGTTCGAACCTCAGGCCGGTGGCCGAGATGTCGTAGGCGTGGCCCTCGAGCGGAACACCAGCGCCGCTGCGAGTCTCGACGCGAACAGCCGTGTACGGGGCGTGGACCCCGTAGCGTTCGGAGGTTCGTTGGTCGGCAAGAGCAGTCATGGGGTCGTTATCGGTTGAGGTGGGCAACGGGCTTGAAGGGTTCAGGCACTGAAACGCCCGACCCATCCTGATCTTGCCACGGTTTCACCCGCTTCCAACCGAATCGTGGCCCGACGGCTATGTTCCGGGGGCTGCCATGGGTCGCCCCGAGTGCCAAGTTCTGCAGGATTCCGCTGGACTGTGGCTGGAACCGCTGCGCAGCCAGACCGTCGCCATCATCGGTTTCGGCAACCAAGGCCGAGCCCACGCGATGAACCTGCGTGACAGCGGCATCGACGTCATCGTCGGTGGCCGTGCCGGTTCCGCGGCGCGCACGGCGGCACGCGACGAGGGATTCCAGCAGTTCGATGCCGCCGACGCCGCATCGCAGGCTGCACTGGTCGCGATCTGCGTACCCGACCATGTCGCGGGTGAGGTGTGGACGGACGTGCAACCGGCGATGCGCGTCGGAGCGGTCGCAGGGTTCGTCTGCGGGGCACCGCTTCGCTTCGGCTTGGTGACGGCGCCACCGGAGCGCGGCATCGTCATGGTTGCACCGAAGGGACCGGGCGCCACGTTGCGCATGCGTTTCACGATGGGCCAAGGCATTCCTGCTCTGCTCGCGGTGCACAGCCCTGGTGCGGATCCGGAGCGGACCCGGGCCATGGCACTCGCTTGGTCAGCGGGCATCGGGTGCGGCCGCTCCGGCGTGATCGAGTCGACCGCAGCGGTCGAGGCCGAGACCGACCTGTTCGGCGAGCAAACCGTGCTGTGCGGCGGCATGGTCCACCTGATGCAGGCTGCGTATGACGCGCTCGTCTCGGCCGGGTACCCCCCGGCAATCGCCTACATCGAGTGCATCCACGAACTCAAGCAGGTCGCCGATCTGGTCTATGAGCATGGCATCGCCGGGATGCGCGAACGCATCTCGCCGACCGCGGCCTTCGGCATCGATGAAGCCGGACCGGTGATCGTTGACGAGCACGCGCGTGCGGCCATGCAGGGCCTGCTCTCGAGGGTGCGTGATGGGAGCTTCTTCGCGGCCCTCATGGCCGACCAGCGCGAGGGTGGCAGGCGACTGCGCGAGGGGCGCGCGGCCGCGACCGCCATGCCGCTTGAGGACGCAGGGCGTACCGTGCGCGCCATGATGCCGTGGCTTGCCCAGGAACACCGCCGATGACGCTCTTCGATGCCGTGATCCTCGGGCTCGTCGAGGGCATCACCGAGTACCTCCCGGTGAGCTCGACCGGTCACCTGCTGCTGACCGCCCAATGGCTTGGGCTGCGTTCGGACGAGGAGCAGCGACGGGCCGTCGATGCCTTCTCGATCGTGATCCAAGGCGGAGCGATCCTTGCGGTGGCGGGCCTCTACTGGAACAAGGTGCGCGGCATGGCGCATGCGTGCGTCGCCGTGACTGGCCTGATCCGCAAGGCGGCCGACCATCGACACGCGCTTCGGCTGCTGCGCAACTTGGTGGCGGCGTTCATCCCGGCCGCGATCTTCGGGCTCCTGCTGGATGATTGGCTCGAAGCGCGGCTGTTCAAGCCCCTGCCGGTCGTGCTGGCGCTGGCGATCGGGGGCGTGGCGCTCGTGCTCCTCGACAGGTGGGTCCGCGAGCGGGCCGCCGATGAACGTGGCACCGAAGTCGACGGCAGCTCGCTGACGGTCGTGCAGAGCGTGCTCATCGGGCTCATGCAGTGCGTGGCGATGTGGCCGGGCACGAGCCGCTCCATGATGTCGATCCTCGGTGGGCTGTCGGTCGGGCTGCGGCCGCGCGCCGCCGCCGAATTCAGTTTCCTGCTCGGCCTGCCGACGCTCGGTGCGGCGTGCGCCTACAGCCTGCTGAAGCTCCTGCGACAGGACGGCGGCATCGAGCTGCTGGGTGGCATCATGCCGGTGGCCGTCGGCATCATCGTGGCTGCCGTGAGCGCCGCCTTTGCCATCTCATGGCTCGTGGCCTTCATCGGGCGCGGCGGATTCCTGTGGTGCGGACTCTGGCGCATCCTCCTGGCGGCGCTCGTCGGTTGGATGCTGTGGAGCGGCCGGCTCGCCTTCTGACGGTAGCCTCCGACGATGCCGAGTCCGTTGCCGCTGCTCACCCTGGGACTTCGTGCCCTCCTGATCAACATCGTGATCTTCGTGCTGCTCGCAGCGGCGCTCGCGTGGTACTTGGGCGGCAGCCTGCTGCCCGGGCGCCAGACCGTGAACTTCCCCACGTTCGAGTGGATGGGCGACGACTACCACTTCAGGGTGATCGGCCACGGCACCACGCCGGAGCCGGTGCGCTGGGAACTGCTGCACACGCTGCCCGACGGTGACGAGGAGCGACTCACCTTGGGCATCGACGGCCGCTGGCGCAACGTCTGGGGACCGCTCGTGCACTTCGGTGGCGTGATGATCGGGCTTGAGGTCGAGACGCGCGACGACACCACGCAGTGGTGGGTCGCCCAGATCGATCGTGATCGCGCCGTGACGACCCGAGAGGTCGGGGACCGTGACATGATGCTGGGCACGCTCCGCGGCGCTCCGCAGTTCGGCGTGGCGCAACCGGCGCCCGGCGATGCCGAGCGCAGCGGCGCACCTACGCCTTGACGACCGCGCCGAGCGCGGCGAGTTCGCGCAGTGCCTCGTCGCCCTCCCAGACCGGTACGCCGAGTTCGCGCGCCTTGGTGAGCTTGCTGCCCGCTGCAGAGCCTGCGATGACCAAGTCCGTCTTCTTCGACACGCTGCCCGAGACCTTGGCGCCGAGCGCCTCGACGGCCGCCGTCAGCGTGCGCCGGTCCCAGCCGGGCAATTCGCCCGTGAGCACGACCACCTTGCCGGCGAGCGGCCCCGATGCGCCGCCATCGTCCGGGCGGTGACCATGGCTCGTGAGGTCGACCCCCACCGCACGCAGTCGCTCGATCTCATCGCGAAGCGTGGGCGCTGCGAAGTCGCGCACGAGGCTCTCGGCCGTGATGGTGCCGAAGTCGGGCAGCGCCTCGAGGGCAGCGACATCGGCGCGCATGACCGCGTCGAGATCAGGGAACGCGCGAGCGAGCGTCTTGCTGGCGGCTTCGCCCAGATGGCGCACGCCCAGAGAGGCGAGCAGGCGCTGCAGGCCGCGACCGCGTGCAGCTTCGGCACTGCGCACGATGCGCTCGGCGGTCTTGGGGCCGATGCGGGCGGCCTCGGCGAGCGTGCCATCCTTGCGCACCTTGCGCTGCGGCGCAGCATCGGACTTCTCCAGCACAGCGAGGCGCTCTGGATCGAGCGCGAAGACGTCGGCGAAGTGCCGGACCAGCCCCGCCTCGACGAGCTGGTCGACGATCCTCTCGCCGAGCCCATCGATGTCCATCTGGTCGCGGCCCACGAACCATTTGAGCCGCTCACGGAACTGCGCCGGGCACGCCGCGTTGACGCAGTAGAGCTTCGGGCCCTCCTGTTCCACGGCGCCCCCGCACGACGGGCATGAGCTCGGCGGCTCGATGGCGCTCTCGGAACCGTCCCGTCGCGCGACCAACGCCTCCACGACCTGCGGGATGATCTCGCCAGCCTTCTCGACGAGCACGGTGTCGCCGATCCGCAGGTCCTTGCGCCGGATCTCCTCGATGTTGTGGAGCGTGGCATGGCTCACCGTGGTGCCGGCGACGAAGACCGGCGCCATCGTCGCGCGCGGCGTGAGCGTGCCGCCCTTGCCCACCTGCCAATCGACGCGCAGGAGCTCGGTCTCGCGGCGCTCGGCGGGATACTTGAAGGCAATGATCCAGCGCGGCGCCTTGCTTGCGGCGCCGAGCTCGGCCTGCTGCGCAAACGCATCGACCCGGACCACCATGCCATCGACCCCGTACGGAAGCCCGGCGCGACGATCCTTGAACGACTCGATGCGGTCGCGAGCCTCGGCCACGCTCGAGCAGCACGACGCACCTTCGTTGGTGGGGACGCCCCAGGACCGGAGGTTCGACAGGAACTCCCAGTGCCCACGCGAGGGATCCCCCTCGCAGGCACCACGACCATGCGCCACGAACGACAGGCGGCGCGACGCCACCAGCCGGGGGTCGCGGTTCTTGAGCGTCCCGGCCGTCGCGTTGCGGGCGTTCGCGAACAGTTCCTCCCCCGCACGCTCGCGCTCGGCGTTGATGCGCTCGAAGCTCTCGTTGGGCATGAAGACCTCGCCGCGCACCTCGAGCACCGATGGATACGCACCACGAAGCCGCGTCGGGATGGCGCGCACCGCTCGCGCGTTGCCGGTGACGTCGTCGCCCTGCTCGCCGTCGCCGCGCGTCACCGCACGGACGAGCGCACCGTCCTCGTAGCGCAGGCTGATCGCCACGCCATCGACCTTGGGCTCGCACACGAGAACCGGCTCGCTGCCGAGTGCCGCCGCGCAGCGCGCATGCCAGGCACCGAAGTCCTCGAGCGTGTAGGTGTTCTCGATCGACAGCATCGGCACTGCATGCGCGACCTTGGCGAAGCCCGAGGCGGCATCGCCGAGCCGCTGCGTGGGGCTGTTCGGATCGTCGCAGCCATGCTCGGCCTCGAGTGCAGCGAGCTCGGCCAGCAAGCGGTCGTACTCGCCGTCGGACATGAACGGCGCCGCATCGACGTAGTACGCGGTGTTCGCCCGGTGCAGCAGGTCACGGAGTTCGGCGATGCGTGGATGCACGCAGAGATCGTACGGAGGAGGCGGGACCGCGCTGCGCATGGGCACCCCAAGCCAGGCACGGAGGAACGCCCATCGACGCCCAACGGACTTCGAACGGAGGAATCAGGACGGGTCGCCGCTGGCGCGCGCCGCGCGGGCCGCCTCAAGTGCCTTCAGCCGGCTGGCCTTGGCCTTGATCATGGACTTCGGCGTGCAGTGGAAGGTGATGTCGCACTGCCCGACCTTGCGATCGCCGTCCTTGCCACCCACGAGCTGCGCCACCTCCATCACGAGGTTGACGTTGAACTCGCCCCCGGCCTTGATGAGGGCCTTCACGTCGTCGCTGTTCACGACTCGGTAGACCGCCGGCCCCAGGCACGGCCGCAGGAACCGATACTTCATCTCCTTGCAGACCACGACGTAGTCGCCGCCGCACTCGCCGAAGAGGTACATGCCCCCGGCGACCTCGCTGTTGCCCAGGAGCGCCGCTCCGGCCATGGCGTTGTACCAGTTGCGATTGACCCGGCTGAAGGGCAGCACGGCGGTGAAGCGATCCTTGTCGAGGCGCTTCATGCTGATGCCGCTGGTGAAGGCATACGGCAGCCACACCATCGAGCAGAGGCGATGCCAGAAATTGTTCTTCGTGCTCATCCGGCTCAGCCACGACTCGGCCCGCTCGAGCCACGATCGGCGCGGCTCTTGGGTGATGGGCTGGTTGGTGGGAGCGGTGGTCACGTGGAAGCCCTGATCGGGAGGGGGCGAATAGTAGCATCGCGACCCCATGGAACCCAGACGATTCCGAGTCGGCGTGTGCAGCTGGAGCCTGCGGCCGGAGCGCCCCGATCACCTGCTGGATCTGCTTGCGCCCATTGGGCTCACGCGCGTGCAGCTGGCCTTGGTCCCATGCGTGGACACGCCTGCGTGGCGCGATGCGGTGGGCCTGCTTCGAGCTCGCGGCCTGACGATCGCCAGTGGCATGCTGGCCACCGTCGGCGAGGACTACACCACGCTCGAGTCGATCGCCCGCACCGGCGGAGTCCGCCCCGATGCCACGTGGCCCGCGACACGTTCGCTCGCGGCGGGCGTGGCGGCGCTTGCCGGCCGCGAGTCGATTGGGCTCGTGACCTTCCACGCCGGCTTCATTCCGCACGATGCCGGAGCGGAGCGTTCGATGATGGTCACGCGCCTTCGCGATGTGGCGGATCTCTTTCAGGCCGCGGGCGTGGCCGTGGCCTTCGAGACCGGGCAGGAGTCGGCGGCGACGCTGGCCGATGCCCTGCGCGAGATCGACCATCCGGCCGTCGGGGTGAACTTCGATCCGGCCAACATGATCCTCTACGGCATGGGCGATCCGGTGACCGCGGTGGCCACGCTTGGACCGTGGATCCGACAGGTCCACATCAAGGATGCGGTGCCGGCGCAGCGATCGGGCGAGTGGGGCCAGGAAGTCCAGGTCGGCACTGGCGCGGTCGAGTGGCCATCGTTCATCGGTGCCCTGCGCGATCTCGATCGCCCGCTCGATCTGGTGATCGAACGCGAGGCCGGCGCGGCTCGAGCCGGTGACGTGCGCGTGGCGATGGATCGGCTGCACTCGTGGTGCGGCGCGGAGCTCGAGTGAACGCGTAGGATCGACCCCATGCCGACGTACCTCTACGCAGTCGTGATGCCGGATGGCTCCGACGGTGAGCACTTCGAGGTGTTCCAGCGCATGAGTGAACCGGCGCTGGAGCGCCACCCTGAATCGGGGCTTCCCGTGCGAAGGGTCCCCGTGGCTCCGCAGTTCACCACCAACAGCGACACGCAGCGCTTCGGCGACAGCAACCTCAAGCGGCTCGGCTTCGCCAAGTTCGAGAAGGATGGCGACGGTCGCTACCGGCGCACCGCTGGCAGCGGGCCCGACACCATCAGCGCGGACTGATCACGGCATGCCACGCTTCCTTCGCGATCTTGGCTGGGGTCTCTTCTGCGCCAGCAGCTGGACGTGGTGCATCGGCACCTTCCTCCCCTTCCTCATGCTGCGCCTGCATGGCTGGCCGGGCTTCTGGCTCTTCCTCGCGCCGAACGTGCTCGGATGCACGCTGTTTGGCTGGTGGTTCACGCCGGAATCGAGCCGGGCCTTTTGCGCTCGCCACCAGAAGCTGATGGCGGGCTTCAGTGCGGTGACGGCCGCGTACCAAGTGGCGTTCCTCGCCTGGATGCTGCCGATGGCGGCGGGCTTCGTGGACGAGCCCGGGTGTGCCACCGGCTCAGGGATGATGACCGCGCTGGCGCTCGGCCTGGCGACCATCGCGGCATTGGGGACGTGGTGGCGCAAGGACGCAGCATGGATGGCGGTGGCGAGCGTGGCCACGCTCGGTTCGATCGCGCTGCTCTGGCTAGTCCCGGTGAGCCCCATGGGCGACTGGCCAAGCGAGGGCACGCTGCCGCGGCGGGATCTCCTGCTGGCGGCGCCAGTCATCATCGCTGGCTTCCTGGCCTGCCCCGCACTGGACTTGACCTTCCACCGAGCGCGGCAATCGGTGGACTCGCCGCGTGCGTTCGCGATCTTCGGCCTCACCTTTGGCCTGACGATCCTTGGTGTGGCCATGCAATGGGATGGCACGGCCGCCGCGCCCGGGGTGGCCATGCTCTGCGTCTGGTGCGTCCAGTTGCCGTTCACGGCGCTCGCGCACCTGCGCGAGCTCGACGGCATCGTGCGACACGGAGCGCTTGATGTCCGCAGCGAGCGCGGTCCGGAACTCGTGCTGTCGGGACCACGCGTTGGCGACAGTCTCCTTCGAGCGCTCGTCATGGTCGGTGCGGTCGCAGCACTCGGCATCGCCGTGCAGGCCACGGCCCCGGAATCACCATTCGCCTGGTATTTCCCCGGCGAAACGGGTTACCTGCGCTGGCTAGCGATGTACGGCGTGGTCTTCCCCGTGCTGCTCCTGGCCGCACGCGCAGGCTGGGGCTTCGGCAAGGGTGTGGTGGCCGTGGTGCTCGCCGCCATGGGTGCGGAGCTTGGCTTCCTGCAGCACAGCGCTTGGTGGCTGCTCTGGCCGGCAGGCGTGATGGTGATGGCCCTGATCGATGCACGTCGCGCATCGCGGAGCACGCGATGAGACCCACGCTCATCGACGACGCCTCGTCGCTCACCGCATGGTCGGGCTGCGCCTTCGTCCCCACCATGGGTGCCTTGCACGAGGGCCACGCCTCGTTGATCCGCTCGGCGGCTCGCGGCGCTCGGCCTGTCGTCGTGAGCATCTTCGTGAATCCCACGCAGTTCGGGCCCAGCGAGGACTTCGCGCGCTATCCGCGAACGCTTGAGGCCGACCTTGCAACCTGCGCGGCGGCGGGCGCCGCAGCCGTCTTCGTGCCTGCAGTCGAGGCGATCTATCCGCGCGGGATCGACGCCGCGCGCGAGGAAGCGGCGTACCTCTCGTTGCCGGCGGCCGCCACGCAGCCCCGGCTCGAGGATGCCTGGCGGCCCGGCCACTTCGCCGGCGTGGTGCAGGTCGTCACGCGGCTCTTCGAGCTTGTGCGTCCCGCCGTGGCGCACTTCGGTGAGAAGGACTGGCAGCAGCTGCGGGTGATCTCGGAGATGGTTGAGATGCACCCAACTCGCTTCGATGGGCTGAGGATCGTGCCCGAGCCGACGGTCCGGGAAGACAACGGACTGGCCATGAGCAGCCGGAATCGTTACCTCGAGCCGAGCCAGATCGAGGCCGCGCGCGGGCTCAGCCGCGCCCTGCAGGTCGCCTGCGCCGCGCAGCACCCCGGCACCGCCGAGGCGCTGATGCACGGCACGCTCGAGGAACATGGACTCGAGGTGCAGTACGCCGTCGTGCGCAGCGCGCAATCGCTCATGCCGGTGCAGGGCTTCGAAGCCCCGACGCGCGGCCTCATCGCAGCGAAGCTCGGCAACGTCAGGCTGATCGACACGATGGCGCTTCCGGTCTGGCGCTGAGCGCCGCTAGGATCCGGTCATGCTCCGCATCGCAGCCTGCGCAGTGCTCTCCCTGGTCGCCGCGGCACCGGACGACATCGTCCCGCCGGCCGCGCCCCCGGCCAAGCAGCCCCCTGCCGCACCACCGACCGACTCGACCGCGCCGACATCGAAGCCGCAGGCGCAGCCGGTTGCGCTTCCCCCGGTGCAGACCAAGTGGCTCGAGAAGCTCGACGGCATCGACCGCGCATCGCTCGAAGCCGTGCGTGGCTGGCGCATGCCGCCGCTGCCGGAGCAAGGGACCTGGCTCGGCGATGCACCCGCTGCCGCCGCGCTCAAGGGCAAAGTCGTCCTGATCCAGGCCTTCACCACGGCGGACTCATCGTCGAAGGCCATGCTCGGCAAGGCCGCCACCGCAGCCAAGCAGGCGATCGCCGACGGCGATCTGGTCCTGATCGGCCTGCACACGCCCGAGGGTGCCGATGGCGCGGCCAAGGCGCTGCGCAAGCCAGCGGCCCCAACGCTCGTTGATTCGACCGGTGCCCTCTGTGATGCGCTCGGCGTGTTCCGTGCGCCCGTGAACGTGCTGGTCGATCGCGATGGCACGGTGCGCTATGCGGGGCTTTCGACGACCGGGCTCAAGGCCGCCATCAAGGAACTCTGCGCGGAGACCGCGGGCTCCCGCCAGCCGCAGCCTCGACCAGCCGCCGCGGCAGGACCCGCGCAGGCCGATCTGCCTGCGCCGACCGATGCCGTCGATCCGCGCTTCAGGCAGGATCGTCGCGGCCAGCAGGCCCCGACCTTCTACGTCGAGTCGTGGCTCACCCCCACGCCGGATCCGACCGGCAAGGTGCTGGTCATCGACTTCTGGGCGACCTGGTGCGTTCCCTGCGTGGCCGCCATCCCGCACATGAACGAGCTGGCGCAGCACTACGGGAACCAAGTCGTGGTCGTCGGCGTGTCGAGCGAAGCGGCTCATGCATGCAAGACCGGCATGAACGCCAAGAGCCTGCGCATGAACTACGCGATCGCCAGCGACAGTTCGGGCGCCATGTCGGGCTTCTACGGCGTCAAGAGCATTCCGGCGTGCGTGGTCGTCACGAGCGATGGCATCGTCCGGTGGCAGGGCGCGCCCAATGGGCTCACCGCAGCGCTGCTCGACCCGATCGTGAAGGCCAACAACGAGTGGTTCGCCAAGGCGATGGAAGCCATGAAGGACGGCCGCTGGGCCAAGGCCTTGAAGAACGCACCGGATCGTCCGGTCAAGGGCGGGAAGTCGACCTACTGAGCGCGATCACGCCGAACGGTCGACGACCGCATCGGCCATCGTGTGCAGCAGGTCGCGCACCGGCCCGGGCGGAACGCACGCGAGCTGGCCCTTGGCCTGGTGGACGAGCCCGAGCGCCACGTTGCGCGCGGCCTCGAGCGATCCTGACTCGACGACCTTCGCGCGAAGCCCGACCGCATCGTTGGACTGGATCAGGTCGAGCGCGCGCACGCGACTGTCGGAGCATTCGCCGCGAAGGAGCTTCACGACCGGCAGCGTGAGCTTGCCCTTGGCAAGGTCACGGCCCGTCGACTTGCCGACCTCGTCATCGGTGCCCATGAGGTCGAGCACGTCGTCCTGGATCTGGAAGGCGATGCCAAGGTCCTCGCCGAAGCGGCCGAGCGCACGGCTCACCTGGTCGTTGGCACCCGCGAGCTCGGCGCCGAGTTCGCAGCTGGCCCCCACGAGCGAGGCGGTCTTGCGGCGGACGATCTCGAAGTACGTGGGTTCGTCGAGCTCCCAGTTGCCGCGGTTGGAGAGCTGCACGAGCTCGCCTTCGCAGAGCGTGTTGGTGACCTTGCCCAGCGCGAGGTTGAGGCGCGGATCGCCGAGGCTGCTGCAGAGATGGAAGGCGTTCGAGATCAGGTAGTCACCGAGCATCACCGCGGCCTCGTTGCCCGAGAGCGCGTTGATGGTGCGGCCCTTGCGGCGCAGCTCGGCCTCGTCGAGTACGTCATCGTGCACGAGCGTGGCCATGTGGATCATCTCGACGGTCGCGGCAAGCACGCGGTGCCCCGGCAGGATCCGGGCGAGCCCGGCCGGCCAGCGGTCCGTGGCGGCGGCCGACAGCAGCACCAGCATGGGACGGAGCATCTTGCCGCGGTAGTGCTCGATGTGGCGCGCCAGGGCATTCACGCACGGCTGGTCGCTTTCGAGCTGCGCATCGAAGACCGCCGTCACCTGCACGAGCTCCGAACGAATCGCCTCGGCCAGTGGTTCGGCTTGGTCGAGCTTGGCGATCATGTCGAAGCGTAGGACGCTCATGGACGCCACGCCGAGATGTAGGCGATCCAGGCCTCGCACGCCTCGCCGCGGCGGCTGGGGGTGAAGACCCCGTCGCCGGTGCCATCCTTGGCCGTGCCCTCCCAGTGCACGACCGGGTCTCGGAAGCCTGCCTCGAGCAGCAATTCCTGCAGTTCAGGCAGGGTCCACAGGCGCCAGTCGTAGGTGAAGGCCTTCTTCAGCTCGGTGCGATCCGGGAACCGGAAGTGGATGTGGTTGAGCACCTCGCCGGTGATCGGGTTGTAGACGTTTTGGTCCCACACGTAAGTGAAGCCGTCGAGGTGGCGTTCTTCCTGCTGCTCGACGTAGCTGCCCGAGCCGCCGTAGGCATCGCACGCGAACATGCCACCCGGACGGATCCCCTTGTACGCCGCCTTCAAGTAGCGCAGCATGAGCTCGCGCGTCTTGAAGACGCAGTAGGAGAAGTTCATCGCGACGGTGACGTCCACGGGCGTGCGTCGCGCCGTGAGCACATCGGCCTTGGCCAGCGTGATGCGCGAGCGCTGCTCCGGCGTCAGCGTGGACTGCTGCCGCGCGCGGCCCCAGTCAAGCACGTACTGATCGAGGTCGATCCCGCAGGCACGGTTGGTGCGACGGCGCGTGACCCACTCGCGGCAGACCGCGTGCGAGGCGCAGAAGTCCTCGCGAAGCGTGGCGGGAAGCCTGCCGACTTTCTTTCGGTAGGTGGCGTCGATGAAGTCGCACTCGGCCTCGGGTTGCTGGACCGCCAGCTCGTAGAGGTGGTGCGGATCGGCCGTGCGGGCGCTGAACCACTGCTTGACGGCGCGCTGCGCGCGGGATCGGGGACGCTTGGTGGTCGTGGAAGCCATCGGGGGCGCGGAGTGTAGTGCTCCACGCCCCCGAGGCTGCATGCAGGCTGCACCGGCGCTTGGGCCGGGGCGCGATCAATAGCGGTAGTGATCAGGCTTGTACGGACCATCCTGCGCGACGCCGATGTATTCGGCCTGGTCCTTGCGAAGTTCGGTGAGCTTGGCGCCGAGCTGCTTCAGGTGCAGGCGGGCAACCTTCTCGTCGAGCTTCTTCGGGAGGGTGTACACCTTCTTCTCGTAGCGCTTCGTGTTCTGGAAGAGCTCGATCTGGGCGATCACTTGGTTCGTGAAGCTCGAGCTCATGACGAAGCTCGGGTGGCCGGTCGCGCAACCGAGGTTGAGCAGGCGGCCTTCGGCAAGCATGATGATGCTCTTGCCGTTGGGGAGCTTCCACTCGTCGACCTGCGGCTTGATGTTCACGCAGGTCGAGCCCTTGACCTTCTTCAGGCCGGCCATGTCGATCTCGTTGTCGAAGTGGCCGATGTTGCCCACGATGGCGTTGTGCTTCATCCGCAGCATGTCCTCGGCGCGGATGATGTCCTTGTTGCCGGTTGCGGTGATGAAGATGTCGGCGGTCTCGACGACGTCCTCGAGGGTCACGACTTCGTAGCCTTCCATGCACGCCTGCAGCGCGCAGATCGGGTCGATCTCGGCGACCTTCACGCGGCAGCCCTGCCCGCGCAGGCTCTGGCAGGAGCCCTTGCCCACGTCGCCGTAGCCGAACACCACGGCCACCTTGCCGGCGAGCATGACGTCCGTCGCCCGCATGATGCCGTCGACGAGCGAGTGGCGGCAACCGTAGAGGTTGTCGAACTTGCTCTTCGTGACGGCGTCGTTCACGTTGATCGCCGGGAAGAGGAGCTGGCCGAGTTCCTGCATCTGGTAGAGGCGGTGCACGCCGGTGGTGGTTTCCTCGGTCACGCCCTGGATGTTGGGCGCGGTCTTGGTCCAGTAGCCGGGGTGCTTCTGCTGCAGCGCCGCGAGCAGGTTCAGGATGACGCCGTACTCCTCGCTGTCCTCGGTCGTCGCGGTCGGCACGCTGCCGTGCTTCTCGAAGGCAAGGCCCTTGTGGATGAGCAGCGTGGCATCGCCACCGTCATCGAGGATCATGTTCGGACCCTTGCCGTCGGTGAAGTGCAGCGCCTGCCAGGTGCACCACCAGTACTCGTCGAGCGTCTCGCCCTTCCAGGCAAACACGGGGATGCCCTTGGGGTTCTCGGGGGTGCCGTTGGGGCCCACGGCCACGGCCGCTGCGGCGTGATCCTGGGTGCTGAAGATGTTGCAGCTGCACCAGCGGACCTCGGCGCCGAGCTCGACGAGGGTCTCGATGAGGACCGCCGTCTGGATGGTCATGTGGAGGCTGCCGATGATGCGGGCGCCCTTGAGCGGGAACTTGCCCTTGTACTCGGCGCGCAGCGCCATGAGGCCGGGCATTTCCACCTCGGCGAGCTCGATTTCCTTGCGGCCGAAGCGCACGGTCTCGGCGGAGAGGTCCTTGACCTTGAAGGGCAGGAACTCGGTCGTCGAGAGGGTGCTGGTGAGGAACGGGTTGGTCGTCGGCGTGGCGGTCGCAGTGGTCACGGGTGCTCCTGGGTTCGAATGATTCATCCGTCCATATGGATGAACGGATGGAGTGTAGCCCGCCGGCCCCCAGCCGTCACCGTCCGGGCTAGTCTTTTTCCCAAGGAGCCTCCATGAAGACCACCGCCATCCTGTCGTTCGCCGCCCTCGTCGCCTCCGCCCTGGCCTTCCGGGCGCCCGAAGCCACCATGAAGGGTTCCCCCTACTGCCTCGCCACCTGCCCCGTGAGCGGCGAGAAGCTCGGCGAGGGCGCCGTCACCATCGTCGTCGAGGATGCCTCGAACAAGGCCAACGACGGTCGCGAAATCAAGTTCTGCTGCTCGAAGTGCGCGGCGAAGTTCAAGGCCGACCAGGCGACCACCCTGAAGAAGGTCGACGAGGCCATGATCAAGGAGCAGCTCAAGTGGTACCCCGACGCATCGTGCGTCGTCATGCCCGACGACAAGCTCCCCGATCCGCGCGGCGCCGACGCGATGGAAGCCAAGAACATCGTCGTGCAGAACCAGCTCGTCCGACTCTGCTGCGGCAAGTGCGTGAAGAAGGTCCAAGCCAACCCCGACGCGTGGGTGAAGAAGGTGCAGGAGCAGGTCATCGCGGCGCAGAAGCCCGGCTACCCGCTCGACACCTGCGTCATCAGCGGCGAGAAGCTCGGCGACTCGCCTGTCGACACGGTGATCGGCAGCCGCCTCGTGCGGACCTGCTGCGGCAAGTGCGCCGCCAAGGTCAAGGCCGATCCGCAGGCTGCCTTCGCCAAGCTTGATGCAGCCAAGAAGTGAACGCCATCCATTTCGCCTGAATCCCGCGCGGGACGCTGCCTGGCAGCGTCCCGCGTGTCGTTCCAGGCAGGCCGACCGTCGGTGACGGTCAGTCCCACGATGGACCGTCGTACGACGGGCCCTCGTCGAACGGCTCCGGCTCGGGTGCGCGGATGATCTGCGGCTCGAGCCCCTCGGGAAGCGCATCGAGGAACAGCCGACCGTAGCGCTTGCTCACGATGCGCGGATCGAGCACGACCACCCGGCCTGCGTCGGTCGCACTGCGGACCAGTCGACCGAAGCCCTGCTTGAAACGCAGGATCGCGCGCGGCAGCTGGTCATCCATGAAGGCGTTGCCGCCGCGCGACTGGACGAGTTCCTGACGCGCCTGCACGAGCGGCAGGTCGGGCACCTCGAACGGCAGCCGCGTGATGATCACGTTGCGCAAGGCGCGGCCGCGCACGTCGATCCCCTGCCAGAAGCTGCTCACGCCGAAGAGCACGCTGCGTTCGTCCTGCCGGAAGCGCTCAATGAGCAGCCGATTGGGGACGCCAAGCCCCTGGACGTGCAACGGATGCCCGCGCGACACCAGCTCGTGCGAGGCGAGCTCGGCGACGCGATGCATGGTGTCGATGCTCGTGAAGAGCACGAACGCCCCGCCATCGGTCTCGCCGACGTGGCGCAGCACGCGATCGGCCAGTGACTCGACGTAGGCAGGGCTCGACGGCTCGGGCATCGAGACATCGAGGAAGAGCTCCACCAGGTTCGCGTAGTCGAACGGGCTGCCGACCTGCAGCGTGGTGGGATCGTCGCACCCAAGCGCAACGGCAGTGTGACGGAAGTCACCCGGCCGCGTGCTGAGCGTGGCGCTCGTCATGACAACCGACACCTCGCGGCCGAAGAGGTTTTCGCGCAGCACCGGCCCAACGTCGACCGCCGCGCTCACGAGCGCGACATCGGGCCGCGCGCCACCATGGGCCTTGCGACGGCCACCGGCCTCGACCCAGTACACGCATCCCGACAGCGACTGCGCCACGAGCGCCTCGGCGGCGGCAGCCATGTCAGCCGTGCGCTGCTGCCAGGCGTTCACCTCGGCTGCATCACCATCGCTCGAGGCTCGCTCGCGCACGAGCGCCAGCAGCGCCGCCAGCTCGGACAACGCGGGCGTGAGCGGATTGCCGACGATGCCTGCTTCGCGCACACGACCCGCCCCACCCGCCGACTGGTGCCAGCGCCAGAGGTCGCCGAAGAACGCCTCGCTCGCCTCGCGGCAGCGATCGACCGCGAGGATCGCCTGCTGGATCGTGCCTTCGCCGCCATCCTGCACGCGCACCGTCCACAGGCCACCCCGGTGCTGGCGCGCATCGTGCAACGTGCGCAGGAGATGCGCGACACGCGATTCGGAGAGCCGCGCGCCGAAGTGCTCGCAGGCGACTTCCTCGATCGCGTGCGCTTCATCCAGGATCACGTGCTGGTAGTCGGGCAGGAACCCACGGCCGATGCGACGCAGCGCGAGATCGCTGAAGAAGAGCGCGTGGTTGCAGACCAGGAGATCACCGTTCTCCATGCGCCGTCGCGCGGCCTGGTAGAAGCACGCATCGTGGTTGGGGCAGCGGCGACCCAGGCAGTTGCCGGCGTCGGACTGCGCATGCTCCCAGACCTGCTCACGCGGCAGCTGCGGCAGCGTGCTGCGCGTGCCATCGGTCGTGCGGTAGGCCCAGTCCTCGATGAGTTCGAGCGAGTGCCGTTCCTCCTCGCTGCCGAGCAGCCGGTCGGCACGCTCGCTCGCCAGCCGCAGGCGACGCAGGCTCACGTAATTGCCGCGGCCCTTCACCAGCACGGCGCTGAACTCATCGGGAATCACCGCATTGAGCAGCGGGATGTCCTTGTCGATCAACTGCTCCTGCAAGGCGATCGTGTTGGTGCAGACGACCACGCGCTCCCGGTGCGAGAGGATTCGCTGGATCGCCGGCACGAGGTAGGCGAAGCTCTTGCCCGTGCCGGTGCCCGCCTCGACCATCAGGCGGCCGTTTCGAGCCAGGCACTCCTCGACGGCCGACGCCATCTGGAGCTGCTGCGGCCGCGGTTCGAACCCCGGCAGCCGGCGGGCGATCGCGCCAGCATCGCCGAGCAGTGCAGCGACCTGCACGCTCATCGCGAACGCTCCTGCGCGCTGGATCTCCCGTTGGTTGCCTCCATGCAGTCCACGAGCGTAGCGTAGGACCATGCGTCTCCTCACGATCGCGGCTGTCGTGTCCCTGCTTGCGGCCTGCGCTGCACCGCGCGCCGCTCGCGTCCTCACCCGTGCCGAGCGTGACCGTGCGGCAGCGGCCCTCGTGATCCGGGATGGAACGACTGGTGAGCGGCTCGACCTCGACGAGGCCGCCCGGCGCGCCGCCCGTGCCGACGTGGTGCTGCTGGGCGAGTACCACGACAACCCCGATGCGCACGCGGTGCAGCAGGCGATCTACGCGCGCCTGCTTGAGCGCGAACCGCGCACGGCACTCTGCCTCGAGATGCTGGAGCGGCATGAGCAGCCGACCGTCGATGCCTGGGCGCGCGGCGAGCTCACGACCGACCAGCTCATCGATCGGACCGGCAGCCGGACCTGGTCGGGGCAGCCCAACAGCTGGTTGGCCTTCTATCAGCCGTGCTTGGACCTGGCTCGCGAGCACGGCGCGGCGATCGTGGCCGCCAACGCACCCCGCCAGTACGTCTCGCGCGCCAATCGGGAGGGCTACGACGGCCTGCTCGCCCTGCCGGCGGACGAACGTGCGCTTTTCGACCTGCCGATCGCACCTGACGTCGGCGCCTACCGCCACCGTCTGGCCGAACTGATGCAGGAGATGCGCGGCTCGGACGCCGCCGTGCCCGACGAACAGGTCGATCGCATGCTGCGCAGCCAGCGGGTGTGGGATGCCACCATGGGCGCCAGCGTGGCACGGGCGCTCGAGGCGAGCCCGCGTGCGGTGCTGCTCGTGGGCTGCTTCCACAGCGATTTCCTCGGTGGCACGGCGCTTGAACTCATGGCGCGCCGCCCCGGCACGAGCGTCTTCGTGGTGGCGATCACCCGCGATGGAGCGGAGGGCCTGGCTGCGGTCGATCGTGGCCGCGGCGACGTGGTGGTGCAGGTGGGCGATGGGCTCGGTCTGGACTGAGGCGATCGCGCCCTTCGGCGACGATGAGGCGCTGGTTCAGCGGCCGCAGAGCGCCTGGAGCTGCGCCGCCGTGTCCGCCATCTTGTAGAGCTTCTCGATCTTCATCATCGCCAGCAGCGCCTTGAGGTCCTTGTTGACGCCGAAGAGCACCGCCGTGGCACCCGACTGGGCAGCCGCGTTGCGCATGTCGATGATCATGCCCAGCCCCATGCTGCTCATGAACTGCACGCTGGAGAGGTCCATCACCATGACCTTCATGGCCTTGCCCGCCGACTTGACCACCGGGTCGATGTCGGCCTTCATGATCGGTGCTTCGCGCTGACCCACGTTGGGGCCCGCGGGCTTCACGATCATGATGCTGCCGTCGAAGGTGATCTCGAGGAGCGCGGTCTTCTTGCTCTGCGGTGTCATGGCGAAGGGACTCTATCCGAAGCGCCGAAGCCGCTGCGCGCTCGGGTAGGCTCCGACCGTGCCGCTCCTGATCCACGATGCGCGCGTGCTGACCATGCCGATGGGCCGTGAACCGGCCCGCGGCGCTGCGATGCGCGAACTCGGCGTGGTCGACCGGGGCTGGGTGCTCATCGGCGACGACGGCTTGGTCGATCGGGTCGGCACGGGCACGCCTCCCGTCGCCTA
>Ga0315906_10003788_pt1 | contig 19827 bp, 18 predicted proteins | sample LakEriMetagenome_4_FD_203526 | JGI IMG/M metagenome (GOLD analysis project Ga0315906, IMG submission 203526) | Freshwater fungal communities from buoy surface, Lake Erie, Ohio, United States - Buoy 2 MA122 | ecosystem: Environmental > Aquatic > Freshwater > Lake > Lake biofilm | place: USA... | reverse complement strand
AAGAAAAGCTGATCTCGTACAATTCGCTCAGTTCAAACCGCGCCGTCAGGCGCGTCCACTGACGTTCCAACCAGTACGCGCGCTCCACCGTCGCTGGTCTGCGCAGGGTCAAACGCTGACCAAATGTCACACGGATCGGTGCGCCATGCACGCGAACCCGATCTCCCGGACGCAGGTCGGATTCGTCGTCCAGTTCGACATGCGCGTGGAGGCTGTCCTCGCTGTGCTCGATATCGATCGTGCAGTGAGTATCGCGTGAGCGGCGGGCAAATCCGGCCATCAGGTGGTGCTCCCAGCTGTTGCGAAGAGAAGTTGCGCAAACGCAACCCGGTTCTCGTCGCCGAAGGCGCCAAGCTCGATGCGCTTGCCGGTCGCGAGATCCTCTAGCGTCAGCCGTCCGTTCGGCCATTCCGCCAGCCGGAACGCTTCTTCCTGGCCAAGATCATGGGCGCGACGACTGCGCGCCATGCCACGCATCACGCCACGGATGAAGCCGTTTGTGCCGGGCGCCACCACATACAGCACCTTCTCGCCAGCCGTATCGCGCACCTCGACCGCGCCATTCTCCATGTCGAAGAAGGTGAGGTCCCGCGCTGCGAGCGGCTTCATGCTCTGCGTCACATCGATCTCCGCACTGCTGGTCTGTGCAAAGCGACCCGCCGCCGCGGCCGCAATCGATCCGGCAACCAGCACGCCCGCAGCGATGAGGGCGAGTCGTGGGAAGGGCTTCGTGTCGATCTCGCTCATGGTGCGATCCTCAGGCGGGGCTCAGGGCGCCTTGCGGCGTTGTTTCCTGGACCAGGATAACGGGTGCGTGCACAATTCCACGATCACCATGCGCTGCCTTCAGGGCGTGCATCAGCTGCACGGCCACTGCGGACGCGTTCGGGATCGCGCGCAGGCTCGGTTGCGGGCGCGTCACTTTCCACGGCCGCGCATGCGGCCAGATCAGCAGGTACGCCACCTTGTTCGGGCTGGTCAGCGTTAGACCCAGATCGCCACTGCCGTCGCTGTTGGTCTTCAGCGTCGCAGTCTCGACGATGGTGAAGGGGATGTTGATCGCCTTCGGCAACGCAAAGCCGAACCGCAGCACGATGCGCTTCGTGGTGATCGTGTAGACAGTCGTCCGCGCTGTCAGCCAGGCGAGGCCGGCGAGCAGGCCGAGCGACACAACGGCAACGGGGAGCAGGCCAAGCGCCGACTGCAGCGCGCCAACCGTGTCAGCCCCGTCCATCGCCGCAGCGCCGCCCCGCCAGGCCATCAGCAGGCCAAAATACACTGCCACCGTGCGCATGTGGAATGCGCGCTGCGCCAGCGCCCACCAGTCCGGCGCGCCCTGCCAGAGCATGGTCTCGCCCTTGGGAAGTTCGCCGGGCAGGCCGCGAACGGGTTCGAATTCATGTTCGGTCACAGCAAGGCCTCCGAGCGCGCGGGTGTTGCGTACAGTGTGCCCGCGCCGACATAGGCGCTGACACGCTCCTCTTCATCGCGGGTGATCTGGTCGGGGCTCGCGAGCTGCGGGATGTTCTCGAACTGCGAAGCCAGCAAGGCGTTGACCTTGACGCGCTTGCGGCCGCCCTGGATGACCGCCATCGGCATAGGCACCAGCACGCGCTTGGGTGAGTTGGCGACCTGCACCTCGAGATAGCGGATCATGTATTCCGAACGGTCGACCCAGACGTCGCTGATCGTGCCGGCGACCACATTATCGGCTGCGACAACATTCATGCCGCGCGGATCTGCGTCGCGCTTGGCGAGATAGAAGTCCGTGGCGATACGCAGCGGCACGATGCGTGGTGCGCCATGCAGCGTGAGGTCCGGCGTCCTGGCGCGGTTGGCGTAGGCGCCAGGTCCAACGCCAGCCGAGAGTGGATCTCCCACCGGCTCGAGCGGCGAGCCTGTCCACGCGGCCGTGCGGCGCGCCTTGAAATCGTCCGAGTCGCGGCTTCCATCCGGCTTGGACACCGTTCCAGCATTGTGAGGCAGGCGGAAGACTTTCGGCTGGGCGGTGAAGAGGAGGCCGCCTTCCGACTCCCGGCGTCCGGTGACGTCATCTTCCAGCGGGTAGCCTTCGCGCCGATCCTCGCGGCGCAGGTAGATGATCAAGCCAGCGAAGAACAGGAAGAACCCGTAAAGGACCCATTCCGTGACATCGAGGCCGCCGTTGAAGACTTGTTCTGGCATGCGTGAACTCCGATCGTGGTTCAGGTGGGGAATTCGGCAATGCCGAATTTCGTCGGTATTGAATGCGGTTGGTTGGATGCGTGCCGCGCCAGCGGCCCGATTGCGATCAGCGCCGCGAAGAGCAGCCCGATCTCGAGGTGGTAGACGAAGCCGTAGCCGACAGCGGGTCCGGTCAGCGCAGGGCCAAGCGAGCCGTGGTCTGCAAGCGCGCCGACCACATCGCGCAGCACGCCGCCGACTGCGACGCCTACGCCAGCCGCTGTTGCCTGCACCGCGCCCCAGGCGCCCAGCGCAAGACCCGAATGACCCTCGCGCGTCAGCGCCATCGAGGCCGTCAGCGTGCCGACGGCGAACAGGCCCCCGCCAAATCCGATGCCGGCAACGCCGATGCAGAAGACCGGCGTTGAATTGAACGGGGCGGAGAGAATAACGAGGGTGAAGGCGGTCACGCCGATCAAGGCGCCAAAGCCGGCCAGCCGGTGGCACTCGTCGCCTGCCCCCAGGCGATAGGCTGCCAACGCGAAGCCTGCCAGCGATCCCCACGCCCAGAGCGCCGTAAGCGACGTTGTAGCGCCGACGGACAACCCGAGAACCTGCGCGCCGTATGGCTCAAGCAGCACATCCTGCATGCTGAATGCGGCGGCGCCAAAGGCGACAGCGAGCAACAGGCGGCGCGTACGGCCAGCCGCCATCAGCGAGCGCCACGCCGCAGAAAAGGGCTCGCGCTCGCGATCCGGGGAGGTGAGGGTGGGGTTGCGAACCTCCTGCCGCCAGAGCGCCACGACATTCAGCACCATCGTCACGACTGCACAGCCCTGGATCACCTGGATCAAGCGAAAGGCGCTGAAGTCCGACAGCAGGTAGCCAAGCAGGAGTGAGCTCACCAGCATTCCGGCGAGCAGCATTATATAGAGCAGCGCCACCACACGCGGCCGCGCCTCCGGCGGCGCGAGGTCAGTGGCCAGTGCAAGGCCTGCCGTCTGCGTCGTGTGCATCCCCACGCCAACCAGCAGGAAGGCGATCACCGCCGCCACTTGCCCGACCATGATCGGCCCGTGCGTGTCACCGGACAGGATCAGCAGCGCAAACGGCATGATTGCAAAGCCGCCGAACTGCAGCATTGACCCAAACCAGATATAAGGAGTCCGCCGCCAGCCGAGCACCGACTTGTGCGTGTCCGACTTGAACCCGATCAGTGCGCGGAGCGGCGCGAACACCAGCGGCAGAGACACCATCAAGGCCACGATCCACCCCGAGATGCCAAGCTCGACGATCATCACGCGGTTCAGGGTCCCGGTCAGCAACACGGCCGCCATGCCCACCGACACCTGGAATGACGCCAGACGCAGCAAGCGATTGAGAGGCAGCTCCGCCGTCGCTGAATCCGCGAACGGCAGCATCCTCGCCGCGAGCTGGTTCCATGTCATTCTCTGGGGGCGCTCACCCGTCTTCATACGCGCACCAGCTCCATCGCCTGCGACTTGTAGAAGCCGCTCGAAATCCGTTGCGTCCGTCCGATCGCCCAGCCTTCGAATGCCTCGCCCGTCTCGACCCCGCGGCGGATCACCGCTTCGCTCACCGGTTCGATCGCAGGCGCCCGGTCAGCGCGCGGAAACAGCTTCCCGGCCGCATGCATCATGGTCAGCGCGGGCGTCTTTGGTGCAAAGGTGAACAGGATTGCCGCCGTGGTCCGCGCCGCAAACGCGCCCAGGACGCGCAGGATCTCTTCTGACGGGTAATGAATGAGCGAGTCCATCGCCACGACGTAGCTGAACTGGCCGAAACGCGCGTCCAGCATGTCGCCCACACGGAAGTCGACGCTGCCTGCCGTGAAATCCTTCGGCGTCCGCTCGTCTGCAAGTTTCACAAGGCTGGCCGACACATCAACGCCAACAACCCGTGCGCCGCGCCGCGCCGCTGCGACCGACAGCGCACCCGTTCCGCATCCTGCATCAAACAGCGACGCGCCCGTGAGATCCTCAGGCATCCACGACAGCAGCGTTTCACGCATGCTGTCCCGGCCGGCCCGAACCGTCGCACGGATCTTGCTGACCGGCGCATCCGACGTCAGCTGCGCCCACGCATCCAGTGCGGTGCGATCGAAGTAGGTCTCCAGCTTGCCGCGACGCTCGTCGTACGCATTGGGGGTCATGGTCATGTCAATCGACGCTGTCATGTTCATTCAAAACCCAGGAAATCGAAGATATCGCGGTCCTTCATCGGCATGACGTCATAGTGCTTGTCGCCGACGAGCAGGTTGGCCGCGAGCCGCATGTACTCAAGTTTCACCGCCTCCAGGGCCGGCGTCGACTCCATCTCGAACAGCACCGACTTCTTCAGCCGGCTCCTGCGGATCTCGTCGAGGATGGGGAAGTGCGCCACGCGCTCCAGCCCGATGGCGGCGTTGTAGCGATCGACTTCGTCCGTGCCTTCGCTACGGTTCACGATCACGCCGCCAAGCCGCACTTCGTAGTTCTTCGACTTCGCGCGGATGGCCGCAACGATGCGGTTCATCGCGAAGATCGAGTCAAAATCGTTGGCCGTGACGATCAACGCCCGTTCGGCATGCTGCAGCGGCGCGGCGAACCCGCCGCAGACCACATCGCCCAGCACGTCGAAGATCACGATGTCCGTGTCTTCCAGCAGGTGATGCTCCTTCAGCAGCTTCACCGTCTGCCCGACGACATAGCCGCCGCAACCGGTGCCCGCTGGCGGCCCGCCGGCCTCGACGCACATTACGCCATTATAACCTTCGAACACATAGTCCTCAGGCTTCAGCTCCTCGCTGTGGAATTCCACGCTCTCCAGCATGTCGATCACGGTCGGCGCGAGGCGCTTCGTCAGCGTGAACGTCGAGTCGTGCTTGGGATCGCAGCCGATCTGCAGCACGCGCTTGCCCAGGTGCGAGAACGCGGCCGACAGGTTTGACGACGTCGTGCTCTTGCCGATTCCGCCCTTGCCATAGATCGCGAAAACCTTCGCCCGGTCGATCTTCATCGACGGGTCAAGATGAACCTGCACGCTTCCCTCCCCATCGGGGCGACGCGGAAGTGTTCTTGGCATGGTTAGCGTTGTCATACGTATCCTTCACGCCGCGGGTGCGGAGATGCCTTCCAGTTGGTCTTCGAGTTCGTCGCTGGCATTGCGAAGCGCATTCAGTGTCGATGCGTCCGGCCGCCAGTATTTGCGCTCGTGCGCCTCCAGCAGACGATTTGCCATTCGGGCAGAAGCCTTGGGATTGAGCTTGGTCAGACGCTTGCGCATTTCGTCGTCGAGCACATACGTCTCGCTGATGCGCTGGTAGATCCAGGGCTCGACCTGGCCGGTCGTCGCCGACCAGCCCATAGTGTTGGTCACCTGCGCCTCGATCTGGCGCACGCCTTCATAGCCGTGCTTCAGCAAGCCCTCATACCATTTCGGATTGAGCGTCCGCGTATGCGTCTCGAGAGACACCTGCTCCGCCAGCGTACGAACCTTGCCTTCGCCCTGCGTCTGGTCGCCGATATAGACCGGTGTCGCCGACCCGCGCGCCCGCTGGATCGCCCGGCTCATGCCACCCAGCGCATCGACATAGTGGTCGATCGAGGTGACGCCGAGTTCCACCGACTCGAGGTTCTGATAAGTGAAGTCCACGCTCTTGAGGATGCTCTGCAGCATCTTCGACTGGCGCACTGCGCCACCCGTACGGCCATAAGCGAAACACTTCCGGCTCTCGAATGCGTCGGCGAGTTCGTCTTCTTCGTTCCACGCGCTGGAGTCGATCAGTTGGTTCACGTTGGCGCCGTAAGCGCCATCAGCGTTCGAGAACACACGCAGCGCTGCCGTTTCCAGATCACACCCATGCGCCGCCTGCAGCGCCAGCGCGTGTTTGCGCACATGGTTCTGTTCCAGCGGCTCGTCAGCAGCCGCCGCAAGATAGGCGGCCTCCGCCAGCATCCTCACCTGAAGCGCCAGCAAGTCACGGAAGATCCCTGACAGCGTCATCACCACGTCAATCCGCGGACGCTTGAGTTCGGCCAGCGGGATCAGCGCTGCGCCGCAAAGCCGCCCGTAGGAGTCGAACCGAGGCCTTGCGCCAATCAGAGCCAGCGCCTGCGCGATCGGCCCGCCCTCGCTCTTCAGGTTGTCCGATCCCCACAGAACCATGGCAATCGATTCCGGCAGGACGCCGCCGCTGCGCTTGGCGTGCTGCGCCAGCAGCCGGTTCGCCTGCATCGCGCCATCATGTGTCGCCAGAGCGCTCGGGATACGGAACGGATCGAAGCCATGCATGTTGCGCCCGGTGGGCAGCACGGACGGATTGCGGACAATGTCCCCGCCAGCAGCCGGACGAATGTACCGTGCGTCCAGCGCGCTCAGGATGGCGTCGACCTCATGATCGCGCGCCAGCGACGCGTCGATCACCTTCAGTTCGTTCATCGTGGCAAGCAGCGTCCGCGACTTCTTGCCAGCCCGGCCCAACGCCACTTCAGGCGTAACGCCCGCAACCATCGCTTCAACGGCCGCACGTGGCGGCGTCTCGCCGCGGCCCTCGGCTATCGCGAGCAGGAGGTCTGTGCGTTCGGCGGCATCCGGCGCTACGCCCACGGTATGCAGCCCGGCCGGGATCAGCGCGCCTTCGATTTCGGCAATCCGCTCGGAAAGCTGCGCGATCTCCGAATTGCTTGTAACGGACCAGGCCGGGGCCGCCTCGGCGATATCGATCCCGACCGCCGCTTCCTGGATGCTCGCCGCAAGAACCGCGCGCTCGTCACGGTCCGCTTTGTCCCACCGTCCGACCAGCGCCTTCAGATCCTGCAGTCCCTGATACAAGCCAGCCTTCGAGATCGGCGGCGTCAGGTGCGTGATCAGCGTCGCAGAGGACCGCCGCTTCGCAATCATGCCCTCGGTCGGGTTGTTGCCCGCATAGAGATAGAAGTTCGGAAGATCGCCGATCAGCCGATCCGGCCAGTCCGCGCCGGTGAGTCCCACCTGCTTGCCCGGCATGAACTCAAGCGCGCCATGCGTTCCAAAATGCAGCACTGCGTTCGCTGCGAAATCCTCACGCAGCCAGCGATAGAAGGCGGAGAACGCATGCGTTGGCGCGAATCCGCCCTCGAACATCAGGCGCATCGGGTCGCCCTCGTATCCGAAGCCCGGCTGCAGCCCGACGAACACGTTTCCGAATTCGACGCCCAGAACGAAGATCGAGCGTCCGTCCGTGAGCTGGCGTCCCGGCGCCGGTCCCCACTGACCCTCGATCTGCGAAAGGTGGCGCTCGCGCCGAACATGATCGTCCGCAGGAATCCGCGTATGGACGTTTGCATCGGTCCCGAAGCGCTTCGAATTGCCTTCCAGCAGTTTGAGACGCAGCTCTTCAACCGAGCGCGGAACGTCCACTGAATACCCGCCCGCCTTCATCGCCTTCAGCGTGTTGTGGAGGGATGCGAACACCGACAGGTAGGCCGCAGACCCGACCGCGCCGGAATTCGGCGGGAAGTTGAACAGCACGATGGCGATCTTGCGATCCTGCCGTCGTGTCTGGCGCAGCGCCACGAGCCTGCCGACACGCGCCGCCAGCATTTCGGCCCGTTCGGGGCAGGCGCACATCCTGGAGGCCACGGTCTGGGCCGGGAAGCGGCAGGCCTTGTGGCATCCCGTGCATGCCTCGCCCGCACCATCCGAACGACCGCCAAACACGATCGGCCCCGTCGCGCCGTCCAGTTCAGGAATCGCCACCATGATGGTCGACTCGACCGGCATCAGCCCCGTGCGCGAGGCGCCCCAGCGCTCCAGGCTCTGGAACTCCAGCGGCTGCGCCGAGATGTAGGGAACATCGAGGCGCGAGAGAATGTCTTCGGCCGCCACAGCGTCGTTGTAAGCCGGGCCGCCCACCAGCGAGAACCCGGTCAGCGAGATCACCGCGTCTACAACAGGCACGCCGTCAACGATAAAGAACTTCTCGATCGCCGGCCGCGCATCGAGACCGGTCGCGAAAGCCGGAAGCACCTTCAGGCCACGCGCTTCCAGCGCATCGATCACGCCGTCATAATGGCCGGCATCACCCGCCAGCACATAGGAACGCAGCACGAGTACGCCGACCACGCCGGTCTGCTTCACCTGCAGTGCGGGCAGGCTGTCCACCTGCTCCACGATCTTGCCCACGGCGCGGGGATGGTAGAGCCCGATCTCGGGATAATCGCGGGGCCCGACAGCTTCGACCTTGTCGCGCAGCACGCGGCGCTCGCCCTCGGCATACCGGCCAACGAGGAAACGCACCATGTCGGCCACATTCTCCGGCGAACCGGAGAGCCAGTACTGCATCGTCAGGAAGTAGGAACGCAGGTCCTGCGCCTTGCCCGGGATGTATTTGAGGATCTTCGGCAGGCGGCGCAGCATTGCCATCTGGCCCGAACCCGAGCTACTCGTCTTCGATCCGCGCAGCTTCTTCAGCCAGGCAAGCGGACCCTTCTGCGAGCCGTCCATACGGAACGGGCCGAGCTTGGTGAGGCGGATGATTTCCCCGGACGACATCGCGCCGATGATCGCATCGCACGACTCGCGCCGCGCCTCCAGCGCAGGAAGAACTGCCTGGATGTGGTCTTCCATGAACAGCATCGTCGCAATGATGATATCCGCAGACCCGATGTCGGCGATGCACGCCTCGCGCGCTGCTGTGTTATCGCCCCAGTCGGTCGCCGCATGCAGCGAGATCGACAGGCCGGGAATCTCCGGCTTGAGCGACGCTTCCGCATGGCGCACCAGTCCGGCGAGGTGATTGTCGAGCGTGACAATCACAACGCGCACGGAGGGCGCGTCAGCGTGCATAGTGGCTTTTTGCATCATACAGGGTTTCGATCTTGATGACGGCCAGGCCTTGTTCGGTCGCAAAACGCTCAGTGTTACGCCGTGCTTTCCCGCGCACGAAAAACGGGATCTTGGTAAGTTCGGCTTCGGCCTCCCGCGACCAGATCAGTTCGCTGGCAAGCGGCGCAGATACGGGCGCCGGGGCGGGGGAGGGTGCGGGCTGGTGCGCTGCAAGGTGTGAAGCGCCTGCGCCGTCGTTGAACTCGAAATCTTCACGGAACATCGCCAGCAGGTGCTCCTCGAGCCCCATGACCAGCGGATGTACCCAGGTGTCGAACAGCACATTCGCGCCTTCGAAACCCATCTGCGGCGAGAAGCGCGCCGGATAATCCTGCACATGCGCCGGCGCGGAGATCACCGCGCAGCCGACGCCAAGCCGCTTGGCGATATGGCGCTCCATCTGAGTGCCGAGCACGAGTTCGGGCTGCAACTCCGCTATCGCCTTCTCGACTTCGAGATAGTCGTCCGTGATCAGCGCTGTCAGCCCCAGCTTCTCGGCGGCCGCGCGCACATCGCGGGCAAACTCGCGCGAGTACGTTCCAAGTCCGACAACCTCGAACCCCAGCTCTTCTGAAGCGACACGCGCCGCAGCAACTGCATGAGTCGCGTCGCCGAAGATGAACACGCGCTTGCCGGTCAGGTAGTTGGAGTCCACCGACCGCGACCACCACGGCATCCGCGCATTCGCGTCAGCCAGCACATGCGCCGGATCAACGCCCGTGATCGCCGCGATCTCGGCGATGAAATCCTTCGTCGCATTGTGCCCGATCGGCACGGTGCGGATGATCTTCTGCCCGTGATTTTTCTCCAGCCAGCGCGCCGCAACATCCGCAATCTCGGCGTAGAGCACGACGTTGAAGTCTGCGTCCGGCAGCCGCGAGAGATCGGACGGCCGAGCATTCAGCGGGGCCACCACATTCACATCGACGCCGAGTTGTCCCAGCAGGCGCGTCACCTCGACCACGTCATCGCGATGGCGGAAGCCCAGCGCCGTCGGCCCGAGAATATTGCAGCGTGGCCGCGGCCCCGGCGTGCGGGCAGGGGCACCATCGACCTTCGCCGCAAACGTGCGGACCAGCTGGTAGAACGTCTCCGCCGCCCCCCAGTTTTCCTTCTTCTGGTAGGACGGCAGGTCCAGAGCGATCACCGGGATCGGCAGCTTCAGTGCCCGCGCGAGCCCGGCCGGGTCATCCTGGATCAGCTCCGCGGTGCAGGATGCGCCAACGATCATCGCCTCCGGCTGGAAGCGCTCATATGCCTCCCGCGCCGACGTCTTGAACAATTCCGCCGTATCGCCGCCCAGATCGCGCGCCTGAAACGTCGTGTACGTTACCGGCGGTCGCGCATCACGGCGCTCGATCATCGTGAACAGCAGGTCCGCATAGGTGTCGCCCTGTGGCGCATGCAGTACATAGTGCAGGCCCTTCATGGCCGTCGCGATCCGCATCGCGCCGACATGGGGTGGTCCTTCATATGTCCAGACAGTCAGCTGCAAGATTTCAGACCTTCAGGAGTGCGCGGCGCGCAAACGGACGTGCAAACAGGGCGGCAAGATCGCCGGCCTGGTCGAAACCATGGACCGGCGAGAAAACGAGTTCGATCGACCATTTCGTGGTCATGCCCGCTGCCTCCAGCGGATTGGCGAGGCCAAGGCCACACACGACGAGATCTGGTTTGTCAGCGCGGCAACGGTCGAGCTGCTTGTCGACATCCTGTCCTTCGCTAAGCCGCGCCTGCGCGGGAAGCCGCTTGAGTTCTTCCGACAGCAGGTCGCGATTGAGGTAAGGCGTGCCGATCTCGAGCGGCCGCATGCCCAGCTCTTCCGCAAGGAAGCGCGCCAGCGGCGGCTCGAGCTGTGAGTCGGGGAAGAAGAAAACGCTCAACCCTTCAAGCGTCTCGCGCGACCGCGCCAGCGCCCGCTTCGCGCGCTCGCGATGCGGCGCGACGATGCGACGGAAATCCATCTCGGGGATCGACCACGCATCAGCCGCCGCCTTGAGCCAGTGAGTCGTGCCCTCGGCGCCGAACGGAAACAGCGCATGAAGCCGTTTGGCCCCACGCGCTTCCAGGGCGCGCGCTGTATCGCCAAGGAAAGGCTGCGCAATCAGCATCCGCGTGTTCGGCCCGATCGCCGCGATCTCGCCGGACTTGCGCGGCGGGAAAAAATCCACGCGCGGAATTCCAAGTTCGGTAAACAGCCGGCGGAACTGGTCTTCCACGATGTCAGGCAACGCGCCGACAACCAGCAGCGACGGGGCAGCGTTCGAATCAGCCTGCGGCGCTTCCGGAACCAGCGCAGCAAGGCATGCGTCTTCGCCCTGCGTGAAGGTTGTCTCGATTCCGCTGCCGGAATAGTTCAACACGCGCACGGCCGGCTGGTGCTTCACCGAAAGCCGTTGCGCCGCGCGCGAAAGGTCGAGCTTGATCACTTCGGAAGGGCAGGAGCCGACAAGAAACAGCAGCTTGATGTCCGGTCGGCGCTCCAGCAGGCGATCGACAACGCGATCTAGCTCTTCATTCGCGTCCGCAAGTCCTGCGAGATCCTTCTCTTCCATGATCGCCGTAGCGAATCGCGGTTCTGCGAAAACCATCACGCCAGCTGCTGACTGGATCAGGTGAGCGCAGGTGCGCGAACCAACCACGAGGAAGAAAGCGTCCTGGATCTTGCGATGCAGCCAGACGATACCCGTCAGTCCACAGAACACTTCCCGCTGGCCGCGCTCGCGCAGAACCGGAACGACGTCGATTTCACAACCGGCACTGGGAGCAGCTGGATTCATGTGGAGTGACCGCGCAGGTCCATCATGGCCGGCGCGGATCGCGGCGCCTGCAGGCGCGCTTCACGCAGCTTCAGCAAAAACTGGGCGGCATTGATCACATAGGCCGCGTAGGCGGCGACCGCGATCATCATCTGGTCAGAGGGCGAACCCCACCCGTTGAGCAGCGCGAGCAGGTAAGCCGTCTGCAGCCCGAGCACGAGCATGCTGAACACGTCTTCCCAGAAGAAAGCGCGGGCAAACAGCCATTTGCCGAACACTTCCTTCTCCCAGATCGAGCCTGTCACCATGATCAGGTAGAGAAGGAATGTCTTGGCGAGGATCGAGGCCGTCGCAATGTCGTAGCCTTCGCCGGTCATCAGGTAACGGACGACGAGCACCAGGCTGATCGCGAACACGACGAACTGCAGAGGTGCGAGAATCGCCTGCACCAGCGTCCATGGCGAAGCGTCGCGGCGAATGCGCTCTTCCCGCGTATAGAGCGCCTGCTTTACCGGTTCTTTGCCGTGCTTGTTGGCGAGGTGTGACCCGACATGAGCGGGCCAGGGACAGGGCGCCAGCGAATCGAGCCAGCCATCAAACACCTTGGAAAACAGGCCTGGACGGTCGCTGGAGCGCTGCGGCCCGGCTTGCGTGACACTGCCGTAATGGCCCCGTTGAGTTTGCATTTCCGACCTCCCGCGCCTCGACGCGTTTGATGAAACGACGTTCGGAAAGGTAGGGCCGTGGCTTTCTGATTGTCAAGAAAGCCGTACGTCCACTATTTTGGACACATGCGTCAAACTGTCAAAAAAGGACTCGCTTAAGCGCGTAAGTTCTGTTTACCGTGCGGATGCCGGGAGCAAAGACCCTCGACAGCGGGCGCAATCTCGGGAGGAACGACCTGCATAGAGCTGGTATTTCCCGGCTCGGTTGGCAGGTCCAGAAGCGGAAGTTGCCGAAGTGCGACTCCGCAGGAGATGGGGGGCCCTACCTATGGCCAGCCTTCCGGGGTCGTCGGTATTTGATCTGTGCGGCGAAGAGCCAATGCGGATCGCACCAGGCGGGAAACACACGACATCGCTTTCGATTGTCGAGGGAACGCCGCGACCACAGCTCGCTGATCAATTGGCCAGGATCGTCGAGGGGGAAATCATCCCCCGGCTGATGCTCGTGCACCGCATGGAGCGTCAGGACGGACAGGAAAGTGCGCCACTTTCCCCTGATACCATAGAGAAATTTGCGCGTTATGCGCTCTCGTCCGGACCTGACTCGCTGATGGCGATCATCGGAAGGCTCATGCAGACCGGCGTAGCGCTCGAGTCCATCTATGTGGACCTGCTTGGACCGGCCGCCCGCCGTCTGGGCGAGTTCTGGGAAGACGATCGGGTTTCCTTCGCTGACGTTGCGATAGCCTTGGGCCGTCTGCAGCATGTTGTGCGCGAACTCAGCCTCCAGGGACCGAACGAACTGCCCATGTCAGTCGGCCGCGCGGCGCTGTTTGCCGCTGCTCCGGGAGAGCATCACACATTTGGCCTTGTTATTATTGAAGAATTCTTCCGCAGATCAGGCTGGCGCACATGGGCGGAGCTATCCGGCTCAGTCGCAGACGTTGTGTCTGCGGTGCAAGCCCATGACTTTGATTTGTTCGGAATGTCCGCGAGCTCAGACGAACGGCTTGATCAAATCGCACCAATGATTATGTCGGTGCGTAAGGCGTCAAGGAATCGAGACATCACTGTAATGGTCGGTGGACGTCTCTTTGTGGAGAGGCCGGAACTGGTTGCGAAAGTCGGCGCCGATACGATGGCGGCAGACGCAAGACAGGCCGTGCTTGGGGCGGAAGGCGCGGTGAGGCGACTCGCATCCCGCTAACTTTGCGGCCGCCGAGGAAAGGGCGAGTGCGGGTTCGATGGCGATCTATTCTTCTATCCAGGGTCGTATCGAACCGAGGTTCGCGCGCGACATGTTGGGGGCGCTGGACGCCAAAGTCGCCGCAAAGGTCGCCGCAGCAGGCGGCGACGTCGCGATGATCATCGACCGCAGCGGCTTCATCCGCGACATGGCCCTCAACAACAGTGACATGGTGCAGGACGGCTTCGAAGGCTGGCTAGACCGCCGCTGGGCCGACACCGTCATGGCTGACAGCCGCTCCAAGATCGAAGAAATGCTGCGCGATGCCGCTAATGATGCGGGCCCGCGCTGGCGCGAAATCAACCACAAGACTGATGATGGCGGTGCAGTCGCGGTTCGCTACATCGCCCTGAACGCCGGCGAAGACGGCCGCGTCATCGCGATTGGCCGCGACCATCGCGCCATCAGCCAGCTCGAGCAGCGCCTCATCGAGGCGCAGCAGACTGTGGAGCAGGATTACCGCAAGCTTCGAGAAGCCGAGTCACGCTACCGCCTTCTTTTTCAACTCGCGTCGGAAGCCGTCATCGTCGTCGACGCCACCTCGCGCAGGATTGTCGAAGCCAATCCGGCCGCCGATCGTCTCATCGGTAGTGCGGACACGTCATTGGTGGGTCGCGAGTTCTCGTCCGCGTTCGAAGAGATATCGCGCGACGCCGCAATTTCGCTTCTGGCAGTGGCCCAGGGCGGCCACAACCTTACCGCGCAATCCACCCTGCGTCAGGGCGGTCGCGCTTTTGAAGTGGCGGCCTCGCTCTTCCGCCAGGACCGGGCGTCTCTTTTTCTTGTGCGCCTGTGTTCCCTCGAAGCGGGCGTCATGCCCGCGCCGGAATCTTCGCAACACCTGCTCTCCGTGCTTGAGCGCATGCCCGATGCCTTTGTCGTCACGGATGAAAATCTCCGGATACTCGCTCAGAACGCCGCCTTCCTCGATCTCTCGCGCATCGCCAGCAACGAGCAGGCGAGGGGAGTGTCGCTCGATACCATTCTCGGCAGGCCCGAGATCGACAGGAACGTCCTCCTCTCCAGCCTGCGCCAGCATGGATCGCTCAAGAATTTCGCCACAGTCCTGCGCACGCGCCTTGGCGAACAGGAAGATGTCGAAGTCTCCGCCGTCCACGTCGCGACCGGCGAACAGCCCTGCTTCGGCTTCTCGATTCGCGCTGCTGCGCGCGGCGTCGTCGCCAAACCGCGCATCGCCGGCGGACTGCCGCGCTCGGTCGAGCAACTTTCGCAACTCGTCGGCCGCGTTTCGCTGAAGGAACTGGTCCGGGAGACAACCGAACTTGTGGAGCGTTTGTGCATCGAGGCGGCGCTTGAGCTGACCGGCAACAATCGCGCCTCCGCAGCGGAGGTTCTCGGCGTCAGCCGGCAGAGCCTCTATTCGAAACTCCACCGCTACGGGCTCGGCGACCTGGCCGCCGACGACTGAGTCCAACAAACGCGACACGTCAAGCGTCCAGACTAATTGACACTTGCCGTCGTGATTTGTAGCGTTTCGCATGTCGTCCACGCATGCCGAAACCGCACCGAGATCGCTGCCGACGCCGGGCGCGGTCCTTGAACTGTTCAAGCCGATCACCTGGTTTCCGCCAATGTGGGCCTTCGGCTGCGGCGTCGTCTCGTCGGGTGCAAACCTCGCAGAGCGCTGGCCGATGGCGCTCGCCGGCATCATCCTCGCGGGACCCCTGATCTGCGCCACCAGCCAGGCCGTGAATGACTGGTACGACCGCGACGTCGACGCGATCAACGAGCCGAACCGTCCGATTCCCTCTGGCCGCATTCCCGGCCGCTGGGGCCTCCGGATCGCGATGGCGTGGACGGTCGTCTCCATGCTCTGGGCGCTCGCCCTGGGCCCGTGGGTCTTCGGCGCCGCCGTCGTCGGCATGATCCTCGCGTGGGTCTACAGCGCGCCGCCGCTTCGCCTCAAGCAAAGTGGATGGTGGGGCCCCGCCGCCTGCGCGCTCTCTTATGAGGGTATCACCTGGTTCACCGGCGCCGCCGTCATGCTGGCGACAGTCCCCAACACCCAGATCCTCATCATCGCCGCACTCTACAGCTTGGGCGCGCACGGCATCATGACGCTGAACGACTTCAAGGCCATCGAAGGCGACAAGCTCACCGGCGTCCGTTCGCTCCCCGTCCAGCTCGGCGTCGACAACGCCGCGCGCGTCGCCTGCGCGATCATGGCCGCACCGCAGGTCATCGTGATCGTCCTGCTCTTCGCATGGGGCGCGCCGTTCCACGCCGCCGCCGTCACCGTGTCGCTCGGCCTCCAATTCTACATGATGACCCGCCTCGTCACCGATCCCCGCAAGTACGCGCCCTGGTACAACGGCACGGGCGTCCTTCTCTATGTCCTCGGCATGCTGGTGAGCGCCTTTGCTCTCGGCGGCCTCGCTGGAATCCAACCATGACACAAGCACCGCTCAGCTGGCTCAGCATCATCCGCGTCGGCCTCGTGCAGAGCGCACTGGGCGGGGTCGTCGCCCTCACCACATCGACGCTCAACCGCGTCATGGTGGTCGAGTTCGCGCTACCGGCCATGCTGCCCGCAGCCCTCGTCGCCTGGCACTACGCAATACAGCTCTCGCGCCCGCGGTGGGGCTACGGCTCCGACATGGGCCACCGCCGCACGCCATGGATCATCGGCGGCATGGGTGTCCTTGCCCTCGGCGGACTGCTCGCCACAAACGCCACGGTGATGATGGAATCATCACCCGTCGTCGGCATCCTTCTCGGCATCCTCGCCTTCACGATGATCGGCGCAGGCGTCGGCGCGTCCGGCACGTCGCTGCTCGCACTTCTCGCATCGCGCACCGCGCCGCAGCGTCGCCCCGCCGCCGCCGCCACGACCTGGATCATGATGATCGTCGGCATCGTCATCACGGCGGGCGTCTCCGGCGCACTGCTGGACCCGTTCTCGCCGCAACGCCTTGCGCTCATCGCCTCTGGCATCGTCGGTATCGCCTTCCTCCTGACGCTGTTCGCCGTCTGGGGAATCGAAGGCGAGCCTGAAAAGGTAGCGGCGCCTGAACAGGCCAAGCCGCCATTCGCGCAAGTCCTGCGGGAGACATGGGCCGACCCTCTTGCCCGTCGCTTCACGGTCTTCGTCTTCGTCTCGATGCTCGCCTACAGCGCGCAGGACCTCATCCTCGAACCCTTTGCCGGCCTCGTCTTCGACATGACGACAGGCCAGTCAACGCAGCTCGCCAGCGTCCAGAATGGCGGCGTCCTGCTCGGCATGATTCTCGTCGGCGCCTGCGGCGCCCGTTTCGGCGACAAGAAGCGCGCCTGGATGCGTCAATGGACAGTCGCAGGTTGCATCGGCTCCGCCGCAGCCCTTGTTGCGCTCGCCTTTGCCAGCGCCGTGGGCCCCGCCTGGCCGCTACAGCCCACCGTCTTCGCGCTCGGCTTCGCGAACGGTGTCTTCGCTGTCTCCGCAATCGGCTCGATGATGGGCCTTGCCGGAGAAGGGCAGGCGTCGCGTGAAGGCGTCCGCATGGGTGTCTGGGGCGCAGCACAAGCCTGCGCCTTCGCATGCGGCGGCTTTGCCGGCGCTGCCGGCGTCGACATCCTCCGCGTGCTGCTGCCGCAGGACTCCAGCGCCTTCCTGATCGTCTTCTCGCTGGAAGCCGCGCTCTTCACCTTCGCGGCGCTTCTTGCAGCCCGCCTCGATCTCGTCGGCGAACGATTCGTCCCCCAGGGAGCGCACACATGACCCTTGAGACCTATGACGCAGTCGTCGTCGGCGGCGGCCCGGCTGGAGCAACAGCGGCAGGCGATCTCGCACGCGCGGGACGAAAGGTTCTCCTGCTGGACCGCGCCGGTCGCATCAAGCCTTGCGGCGGCGCCATTCCCCCGCGCCTCATCCGCGACTTCGGAATCCCCGACCATCTCCTGGTCGCCCGCGCCACAGCCGCCCGCATGGTCTCGCCCACCAACCGCATCGTGAACATGCCGGTCGAGGGTGGCTTCGTCGGCATGGTCGATCGCGACGTGTTCGACGAATGGCTCCGCGAACGCGCGGTCGCCGGCGGCGCCGAACGCCGCTCCGGCTCCTTCATCCGCATCGAACGCGACGACGACGGCACAGCCGTCGTCTGTTTCCACGACAAGGGCGACGGCAAGGACAATGTCCAGCGCGTCCGTACACGCGCAGTCGTGGGCGCCGACGGCGCCCGCTCGCAGGTAGCAAAGCAGACCATCAAGGGCGCCGACCGTATCCCCTGCGTCTTCGCTTACCACGAAATCATCCGCGCCCCCGCGCACGGCGAAGGCGGCTTTGAGGAGAGCCGCTGCGACATCTACTATCAGGGCAAGCTCTCGCCCGATTTCTACGCCTGGATCTTCCCGCACGGCGACACCGCCAGCGTCGGCGTCGGCTCCGCCCGCAAGGGTTTCTCCCTGCGCGGCGCCGTCAGCGACCTGCGCAAGGTCTCAGGCCTCACAGGCTGCGAGACCATCCGCACTGAGGGCGCGCCGATCCCGCTGAAACCGCTCGCCCGCTGGGACAATGGCCGCGATGTCGTGCTGGCCGGAGACGCCTCCGGCGTCGTCGCCCCGGCGTCTGGGGAGGGCATCTACTACGCCATGGTCGGCGGCCGCGTCGCCGCCGAAGCCGTCGTCGAAATGCTCGAGACCGGAAAGGCGAAAGCCCTCGCCGGCGCCCGCAAGGCCTTCATGAAGGACCACGGCAAGGTTTTCTGGATTCTCGGGATCATGCAGCACTTCTGGTATCGCAGCGACAAACGCCGCGAGGGCTTCGTGAAGATGTGCAACGATCCCGATGTGCAGCGCCTCACCTGGCAGGCTTACATGAACAAGGAGCTCGTGAAGGCCGACCACGCCGCGCACGCGCGCATCTTCATCAAGGACATGGGTCATCTCCTCGGCCTGTCATCCTCGCCCCGTGCCCCTTGAGCAGGAGCGCCAGGCGGCCGATCCTCGTCGCTGCAGCGGCCGCGATCCTACTAGCCATTTTCGGCGGCACGAACACCGATCTTGGCCCCTGGTATGAGTCGCTCCGCAAGCCCGGGTGGCAACCGCCCGGGCCGGCCTTCGGTATCGTCTGGACAACCGTCTATTCGCTGACCACTGTCGCCGCAGTGATCACATGGCGCCGCGCGCCAACGGGTCCGGAGCGTGAATGGCTTGTCGGCCTGTTCGCGCTGAACGGCTTCCTGAACATTCTCTGGAGCCTGCTATTCTTCCGCCTGCATCGCCCGACTGGTCGCTCATCGAGGTCTGCTTCCTCTGGCTGTCGATCGTCTCACTGGTCCTCTTCACCGCGCGCCATTCGCGGTTGGCGGGCATCCTGCTGACGCCTTATCTGATCTGGGTATCACTTGCTTCGGTCTTGCACTTCGACGTGGTCCGCCCGAACGGGCAATTCGGCTGAAACTGGACAGGTGTTCTGATGGAGGAATTCATACTGAGCGGCCAGGCGATCGATCTGGTGCTGCTCGTGATCGCGCTCGAATTCGCAGGGCTGCTTGTCCTGCGCCGGAAGACTTGGCGGCGCGCAGCACCTGATCTGTTCATGGCGCTCATGCCCGGCGTGCTGCTGCTCGTCGCGCTGCGCCTCGCTCTCACCGGCTCCGGGTGGGAATGGATTGCTTTGGCCGTTGCGGCGTCGTTTCCGCTTCACATCGCTGACCTCGTCCGGCGCCACAGCGCCTGACGAGATTCAACGCGGCAGGCCGCTACTGCTGCTCGCCTTCCGGCATCACAGCGAGAGAGTCCGACACGGGCGCCGCCGGTCCGGGATTGCGCTCACCTGTCGTCGCCTCTTTGACGTCCTGCGCCGTGTCCGGCGGGACGTACGGCCGATAAGCCGGCGCGAGCGCCAACGAGCCGAGGATCATTGAGGCTGCGAGAACCACGCCGACGATATCGTATGATCTGGTGGGCATGGAGCGGCTTCCTTCGCTTGAGCTACCCCGTCCCAACGTCGCCTGACTCCCGTTTGTTCCAGGGTTCGCGGCGCGTCGCGATCTTGCTCTAGAGCGGGATCATTTCGCATTGAAGCGATATCCTGAGTTGGCGACGTAGTTGGCGCACTCTTCGGGCGAGAAGGTCGTGAGCAGCTGGCCGATCCGGTCCCACGCGTGCTCGCTGGTGCGTTCCT
>Ga0315906_10003782_pt1 | contig 19846 bp, 9 predicted proteins | sample LakEriMetagenome_4_FD_203526 | JGI IMG/M metagenome (GOLD analysis project Ga0315906, IMG submission 203526) | Freshwater fungal communities from buoy surface, Lake Erie, Ohio, United States - Buoy 2 MA122 | ecosystem: Environmental > Aquatic > Freshwater > Lake > Lake biofilm | place: USA: Lake... | reverse complement strand
TCGCGCGCATGTACGAGAGCGATGGCCGCCTGATCGAAACGATCTCCGCCCCGCTCGATGACGACTTCACCATGGCGCTCATCCAGCGGGAGTCGGCCACGGCGGTGCCGCAGAGCTTCGCGCTCACGCTGGCGAGCAAGGAGGCCAAGCAGCTCACCACCAACGTGGACCTCATGCCCGAGCTGTCCGCCGCGGTGAAGAAGACGGTCATCGCGCGCCGCGCCGACGGCTACCAGTTCAACGTCAAGGTCACGCTGCCGGCCGGCTACAAGGACGGGACGCGCCTCCCGGCGATGTTCTGGTTCTACCCGTACGAATACGACAATCAGGCCGCGTACGACCGTGCGGCCACCCAGAATGCGCAGCGCGAGCGCCGCTACCCCTCGTACGGGCCGCGCTCCCTCGCCTTCCTCGTCACGCAGGGCTACGCGGTGGTGGAGCCGGACGCCCCGATCTTCGCCAGCGAAGGCCAGCTCCCCAACGACAACTACGTCGTCGACCTCCGCAACAATCTCTCGGCCATCATCGACGCGCTCGATACGCTGGCCATCATCGACCGCCATCGCCTCGGCCTCGGTGGGCACAGCTACGGGGCCTTCAGCACCGTGAACGCGATGGTGCACACGCCGTTCTTCAAGGCCGGCATCGCCGGCGACGGCGCCTACAACCGCACACTCACGCCCAACGGATTCCAGAGTGAGCGCCGCGATCTCTGGCAGGGGCGCCAGACGTACCTCGAGATGTCGCCGTTCCTCTACGCCGACCAGCTCAACGGTGCGCTGCTGATGTACCACAGCACCGAAGACCAGAACGTGGGCACCGACCCGATCAACTCGGTGCGCATGTACCATGCGCTGATGGGGCTCGGCAAGACGACGTCGCTGTACATGTACCCCTACGAAGACCACGGCCCGATCGCCCGCGAAACGGTCCTCGATCAGTGGGCGCGCTGGGTGGCCTGGCTCGACAAGTACGTCAAGAACGCCAACGCGCCGAAGAAGCCGCAGGCGATGTAGGGAGAGGGAGCAGGGAGCAGGAGGCAGGAGGCAGGAGGCAGGAGGCAGGAAGCAGGCAACAGGGGGCAGGGAGCAGACCGTTCTGCTTCCTGCCCCCTGCGTCGTTTCCCCCTGATTCCTGCCCCTGCCCCCTGCTTCCTTTTCGATGACCGCCCCCTACGGCACGATCACCTTCGGCTTCGCCGGCTTCGTGCCGTTCAGCCGTGGCCGCGGGCCGTTGGCCACGTCGACGGCGATGTCCCTGATGTAGTTGGCAATGCGCGCGTAGTGGGGATAGTCGATCCACTCCGGCTCATCGGTGCGCTGGTGATAATCCCCGTGCAGCCCCGTGAAGAAGAAGGCGATCGGGATCCCCTGCTGCGCGTACCGGAAGTGATCGCTCCGGCCGTAGATGTTGTTGTAGCCCGACCACGAAATCGGTTCGTCGAGCTTGTAGTCGAGGGCCAGCGGCTTCGCCTGCTTGCGGTTCACGCCCGCCACCGTCTCACCGAGATCCTTCGAGTCGAACATCGAGCCGATCACCGCGAGGTAGTCATCGCCGCCCCCCGGAAGATCCTCGGCTCGTCCCCGCCCAATCATGTCGATGTTGAGCTGCGCCACGATGGAATCGACCGGCACGGTGGGATGGCGCGTGAAGTGGGCCGCCCCCAGCAGCCCCGCTTCCTCCCCGGTGTGCCACACGAAGAGCATCGACCGCTTCGGCTTCACGGGCATCGCCATGATCGCCTCGGCGATCTCGAGCACGCCCATCGACCCCGAGCCGTCGTCATCGGCCCCGTTGTTGACCGAATCCAGTCGCGGCGTAGGATAGACCTTCCGGATGCTGTCCATGTTCACGCGGATCTGCGAAATCTGGTCCGGGCCAAGCGGCTTCATGTCGTTGGCCAGCAGCAGGCGGTTGCGGATGTCGTTGAACGCCTTGAGCGAGTCCTTGTCGATGGGCGTCGTCACGCCCACGTGATCATTGTGGGCGCCGATGGCGACGTACTGCGCCTTGAGCTTCGGATCGCTGCCGGGAATGATGCCGATGACGTTGCGCGCCCAGTCGGTGGGCAGCTCCACGAAGTCGAGCGCCGACGTCACGAGGCCACCGCGGGCGCCGGGGGCCAGCGCCTCGATCGGCTGTCCCTTGAACAGCTGCGCGGCCCCGGCCTTGGTGAGGCGGAACGAGGCCTGCGGCTGCAAGGCGGCGAGTTCGCGTTTGAGCAGCGTGAGCGAATCGCCCGGCGGCCCCGATGGCGCCGGCGTGCGCCCCGGCGCGATCTGCTGCGCGACGGTGGGCTCGTTGATCGCCGCGCGCTGCGCCGGCGTGAGGTTGTCGAGATCGACGATCGCCACGCCCGCCGCATCGGCAAAGCGCGACGGCGGCGGCGCGAACCCCGGGCGCACCGCGAAGCCCTGTCCCTGTCCGCCGCGTCCGCCTGGCTGCGGCAGCAGCACCACCAACTTGCCCGCGGCGGCGCTCGCCGGGATCTGCAGCGTGGTGTCGCCCTGCGTGCCGCCGAACACCACTTCCACGTCGCTCAGCGGGCGCGGCGCGCGCAGCCCCGGCACCGCTACGACATCGCTGTTCCACGCGAGCGGATTGCCGTCCACCGTCACACGCGAGTGCTCGGTGAACTTGCGCACGTGGAAGGGGAGATTCTGGAAGTACGTGCCATTCACGCCGCCCGGCACGAGCCCGAGGCGCTTGAGTTCGGCGGCGATGAAGTCGGTGCCCTTCCTGTTCGCCGGCCGCCCGACCTGTCGCCCGAGCATGGAGTCGTCGGCAAACTGATAGAGCCGGATCTGCAGGTCACGTGGCGTGATCTGCCCCGACGTGGAGGCGGGCTTGAGCTTCTCCGGATTGCCGAAGCGATTGACCTTCGGCGTCCCCTGCGCGCTCGCCACGGCAGTGAAGGCGGGAAGGAGGAACGCACCGAGGACGGCGCGAGGAACACGAACGCGGGTCATGCATAGTCTCCTGAGGTGGCAGGGCGGTGCGCGAAAGTTACGCGCCTCCCGGTCGAACGGCATATTGCCAGCGTCACTCTCACGTCCGAACCGGAATCTCCTATGTGGTCGTTCGCATGGTTGCTCCTGCAGGGAGCCACGTCGGCGTCAGGCGCCGCGCAGCCCCCCGCCCCCTCCGCCTATCAGGTGCTCGAGGCCGAGCACGCACGCGCGGCCGATCTCTCCACGCTGACGACCGCCATTCAACGCGGGGACACCGTGGTGCAGCGGCTGGCCGCGCGCGCCCTCGGCCGGACTGAGCGCGACGCCTTCGCGTCGCAGCTCGTCCCCCTGCTCCGCTCGCCCGCTGCGAGTGTGCGTCGGGAGGCCGTACTGGCCGGCGCACAGATGAAGCTGGCCGGATGGGGACTCGATCTGGTGCATGGTCCGTCGCCGGATACGGACCCGCAGGTCCGGGCGACCGTCTACGCGTCGCTGGGACGCACGGCACCGGCGCTCGCCGAGTGGGAGGGGAGAATCGCCGCCGGACTGCGCGACGGCGCGCTGGAGGTGCAGCGGGGCGCCGCGCGGGGCTTGGAGGCGCTGTACCGTCGGCACCGGCGGGCGCTCGTACCGACGGATTCGGTGCTGACCCTGCTCGAGTCGCTGATCGATGCGCGCAGCGATCGTGATCTCGCCCTGCTCGGCGCGATGGCGCGTCACGCGGCGCTCCTCGCACAGCGTCCCGGAGGCGCTGCGCCGTCGCAAGCGTGGCTGGGTGCCCTGCGGGGCCACCCCGACCCGCAGGTCCGCCGCATCGCGACGCTGATTCGCGCCGACACCACGTCACTGCGCGATGCTTCGGCGCTCGTGCGCATGGAGCTGGCGCGGCCGAACGTGCCTCTGTCCGCCGAACAGGTGCAGGCGCTGCTGGCCGACCGCGATGAGCACGTGCGCCTGCTGGCGATCGATCGGCTTGCCCGCAGCGGCGATCGGGGAGTCGCGCTACTGCGGCCACTGGTGCAGCCGACGCGGGACTGGCGCACACGGGCCCATGCCGTGATGGCGCTCGCGCAGTTGCAACCCAACAGCGCGCGTGCGTTCGTGCGGCAGCTGGCGCGCGATACGGTATGGCAGGCCCGCGCGTGGGCGGCCCGCGCCGCCGTGATGGTGCGCGACAGTGCGACCCTGCGTCGACTCGCGCGCGATCGCCATCCCAACGTGCGTCTGGAAAGCCTGACCACGCTCGACGAGGCGATGGCGGCCCTCCAGGTCGATCACGCCGGGCTCGTGCTCGCCGCGGCCGAGTTCCTCGCGAAGTACAAGGGAGAGCCGTCGCTCGGCGCGCCGCAGGTTGAGGCGGCGGCGCGTGCCTTCGAGCGCCTCGGCCGTACGCAGCCGGTCACCTGGCGTGATCCTCGCGCGGCCCTGCTCTCCTTCATCAGCGCGTGGGTGGATCGCGTGCCGTCCGTCGGCGGCCGCTGGATGGCGCAGTGGTTGCGCGATCCGGACCCGGAGATTCAGCGCATCGCGAGTGCGGCCTTGCCGTCGCTGCGTACGGCGACGTCCTCGTCCACTGCGGGGCCCGCGTTCGTGCCGCCCCCGTACGTGCCGCCGCCATTCGCCCTCGAGTCGGAACTGGCCGGGCTTCGCGGCGCGACCGCGGAGATTCGCATTCGAGGCAAGGGCACGATGCTGCTCGATCTGCACGAGGATGTCGCGCCGATGACCGTGGCGACCTTCGCGCGCCTCGTTACCAGCGGTGCCTACGCGGGGCGCACACTGCACCGCGTGGTTCCCAATTTCGTGGTGCAGGGCGGTAGCCCCGGAGCCGACGAGTACGATCCCGCCACGAACTTCTTCATGCGCGACGAAGTCGGTGCGCAAAATCTACGGGGCACCCTCGGTATCTCCACGCGTGGCCGAGACACGGGAGACGGCCAGTTCTACTTCAACCTCGTGGACAACGTGCGACTCGACTTCGACTACACGGTGTTCGCCACCATCACGCGTGGCCTCGACGTCATGGATCGGATTCAGGAGGGCGACGTCATCGACACCATCGTGATCCGGCGCGCCGAAGCCCGGAGCGCCCGGTGATCGGCGAGCGGCACGCGCTCCGCGGCCTGCTCGTGGGCGTGGGCATCGGCGCCCTCATCGGCGTCCCCGCCCGTACACCGGCCCAATCGCCGAACGCACGTTCGCCCCAACCCACCGCCGATTCCGCCGTGACGGGGGCGCGACGCCCCGCCGCCTCGTCCGCCGGTGTACTCGCCTTCCAACGCGACGGGCACCTCTATCTGCAGCGCGCCGGCAGGCCGGCGCTGCGGGTGAACGAGGGGAGCGGGTTCGTACGGGATCCCGCGTGGCAGGGGAACACCCTGTACTGGGCCGCCGACTCCGGTGGGCAGTACGACATCGTGGCGCGTGAGCGACAGAACGGGACCGATACGTGGGCGGGGCCACTTCGGCGGCTGACCACGCATGGCGCACACGACGTGGCGCCGGCGGCCGCGGGCGATCGCCTGCTCTTCCAGCGCGGGCTCGGCAACGAATCCCGCATCTGGATGCGCGAAGGCGAAAGCCCCGAGCGCCGCCTCACGCGCCGTGAGCAGACGGAGAAGCGCCCGCGCATCGCGGCCGATGGCAGAGTGATCGCCTACATCGTGCACACGGAGACGACGCGGTCCGTAGTGGTGAACGACCGCACGGTGTTTACCGAGCCGTCGATCGAGGACATCGCGTTGGCGCCTGCGGGCGATCGGGTCGCAGTCTCGACGCGCACCGGCGTTGTCGTAGTCCCGACGAGCGGGACCCCCTACACGAACCTGGTGTCGCGCGCGCACGGCGACCTCGACTGGTCCCCGGACGGGGCGCTCGTGAGCATCGCCGAGACGCGTGAGGTGACGGTGTCGTACAACGGTGATCCCGACCGGGGTGTGGACCGTGCAGCGCACGAGCGCCAGCAGCTCACGCAGGCGGGGGAGCCGCCGCGTCTGTGGCGTGTGCCGGCGCCGCTTGCTCCCGATGCCGGTCGGCTCACCGTGGCCGGTACGCTGCCCCGCGATCGCGCGGTGGAGAATGCGGCCGCCTTCGATCGCGTGTGGGAGCGCAGCGCACGCCTGTACTTCGGCGCGGGCGCACCGTCTGCTGCGCGTGCGGCGTGGGCAGCGGTGCGTGACCGGTTCCGCCCGCAGGCCATCGCAGCGGTGACCGACAGCGCCCGCGACGCGGTGATGCACGCCATGCTGCAGGCCCGGCCGCCCCTTCGGGGCGAGGCGAGCGGCAAGGCCGCCGTGTCGAGTGCCCACCCGGTGGCTACCGAAGCGGGGCTCGAGATGTTCCGCCGTGGCGGCAACGTGATCGACGCGGCGGTGGCCGTGAGCTTCGCCCTTGGCGTGGTGGAACCGGATGCCAGCGGCATCGGCGGCTATGGCGAAATGGTCATCGCGCTCAGGGGGCGCACGCCGACGCTCATCGAGTTCATGAGCCGTGTTCCAGAGGAAGGCGGCCTCACGAACACTGCGCTGCTGGTAAATGGACGCTACCCCAGTGATGGGCCCGTGCTCGTGAACGTCCCGGGTACCGTGGCCGGGATGTACCTCGCGTGGCAGCGGTACGGAAGCCGCAAGCTCGCTTGGGCCGACCTGCTCGCGCCCGCCATTCGCGCCGCCCGCGAGGGGTATGCGGTGAGCGACGGACTGGCCACCACCCTCGCCACGGAACGCGAACACTTCGCCAAGTACGAGGGAAGCCGCGCGCTCTTCTTCCGCAACGGTGAACCGCTGCAGCGCGGCGACACGATTCGCAACCCCGATCTCGCGTGGGTGCTGGGGCAGATCGCTGCTCGCGGTGCCGATGGTTTCTACAAGGGGGACGTGGCGGCCAAGTACGCGGGCGATCTGCGGGCAAAGGGCAACGCGATGAAGCCGAGCGATCTCGCCCGATACTTCGCCAACGAACGTGAGCCCGTGTGCGGCAGCTATCGCGCGTATCGACTGTGCTCGAGCGCTCCACCGGTGAGCGGCGGGGCCGATCTGGTGGCACGCCTGAACCTCCTCGAGCAGTTCCCGTCGCCGGCGCGCTACCCGGATCACGCGCCCACGCTGCACGCGATGCTCTCCGCGTGGTTCCTCACGCCGTCGTCACGCAATCGGATCGCCGATCCGGCGCTGTGGCCGGTGGATGTGGCGAGCATCATCGACAAGGATACGGCGAAGGTGCGGTGGCAGTGCTTCAATCCGGAGCGCGCCCTCACACCGCAACTCGTGCGCGGCGATACGCTGGCCTGTCTCAAGAGCGCAGCGCCGCCGGTGAATCCGTCGCCGTCGGGCATGCCATCGGGAAAACCGTCGGGTGAGCGGTCAGCGGCGGCGCTGCAGGAAGCCCCGTGCGGCGACGATCACGCCCACGAGATGACCGTCTGCCACGCCGCCGGCACGACGGCGTTCACCGTGGCCGATGCGGACGGCAACGCGGTGGCCGTGACGCAGACGCTGGGTACATGGGGTGGCAACTTCTACGTCACACCCGGGCTCGGCTTCCTCAGCAACGACAAGCTCACGTCGTACGGCACCGATCCCACCCAATACGGCTCACGCCTGCCGTTCGCGCGCCATGGCAGCACGCTGGCCCCCACGATCGCCTTCCGTGGAGATCGCCCGGTGTTTGCCGTGGGTGCTGCCGGCAATGCATGGATCACGAGTGCCGTGTACCAGACGCTCATCGGCGCGCTCGACTTCGGGCTCGGACCGCAGGCCGCGCTCGAGTTGCCGCGGTTTCTGCCCGGTGGGGGCTTCGCCCCGCCCGGTAGTGGCGCGGCCGCGGCGCCGTTCACGATCCAGTTGGAAGACGGCTTCGCCCCGCACGTGGTCCGACGGCTGTGGTCGTTGGGCTACGACCTGTCCTTCGTGTCGGCACGCGGTGAACTGCGCGAGGGCTACGGCGCGGCGATCCGGCTGGACCGTGGCCGAGTGACGGCCGGCGCCGATCCCCGGCGGGCGGGGGCGGCGGGAGCGATACGCTAGCGATGAAGGCAATCGATCAAGGGGTCAGAGTCGTTGATCCGTGGATCAACGACTCTGACCCCTTGATCGCCTTGATCGGCCGGCTACCGCTGGACCGGCGGCGACTCGCGGTTCCAGACGAACCGCCTCAGAAACACCGCCATGCGGTCGAAGGTGTCGATCCAGTTGGCGTGCAGCATGCTCTCGTGCAGATCGTCGGGGACGACCATGAGTTCGTGGTACACGTTGCGCGCACGGAGGAGCTGCACGAGCCCGACGGTCTGTGCGAAGTCGACGTTGCGATCGTCGTCGCCGTGCACGAGGAAGACGGGGCTTTTCCAGCGATCGATCGCCCCGATCGCCGCCGAGCGGAATCCCGAGCTGGTGCTGTCGAGCGCGTAGTCGTAGTGGTGCACACCGGCCATGTCCACGCCGGCCACGAAAAGGTCGCTGTTGCGCGCGAGCGCCTGCGCGGCGAGCAGGCCGCCGTACGACAGCCCCCAGATCCCCACGCGCGCGGGATCCACGTCGGCGCGCTGCTGCAGATACTTCGCGCCCGCCACCACGTCGAGGTACTCACTGTTGCCGCGATCACGCGCATTGGGCGCATCACGGAAGCTCTTGCCGTACCCCACGCCCCGCCGGTAGTTGATCGACAGCACCACGTAGCCCTGATCAGCCAGCCACTGATTGACGGCATACGACCAGTGATAGAACTGCATGTAGTGGTAGGCCGGGAGCATCTGCCGCCGCGGCCCCCCGTGTACGAACACGATGGCGGGGCGCTTCTCACCGGGCTGGAGGTTGCGCGGCAGGAACAGTTGGTTGCTCACCTCCATCCCGTCCTCCGCGCGTGTCTTCACGATCTCGGGTATCACGTGCGCCGACGTGGGGAAATCGCGCCCGAGCGTGGGATAGATGATGCGCGGAGCGCCTCCACCTGCCGGCACGAGCGCCACCGACGCGGGCGTGCGCGCCCCGAAATGGAGCACCGCCACCTGCGTGCCGCTCGCGAGCGGCTGCGGGTACGTCTCGACCCCCTCGCCGGTCGAAAGGCGCGCCGGTGTGCCGCCGCCGCTCGGCACGGCCCAGATGTGCCGGCGTTCGATGTCACCGGCGTTGGTGGTGTAATACATCGTGCGCGCGCCGTCGCGCGACCAGGCCACGCTGGTCGCGTCCTCGATGAGCCCGTCGGTGGTCGTGAGTCGTACCGGCGTTCCGCCCGTCGCCGGCACGGCGTACCAGCGCTCCCACTCGTCACCCGGCACGTTCACGGGGAAGGCGATGTGCCCTCCCGCCCACGTCATGTTGGCGAGTGAGGTGAACACCGAGTCGCCGACGGCGTTGTGCCACACCTCGCGCGCCGGGATCTGCGCCGCGACCAACGGTGACGTGATCTGCTTCGCGCCGGCGATATCGGCGACCATGAGCGCCAGCCGGTAGCCACCTGGCAGCGACGACGTGAAGAACCCGGGCGAGCGCACGAGATTGGCCTGCCCTTCGGTCACCGGCGTCGACGCCGGCGCACCGAAGCCGTTTCCGCACCCGACGGCGGGATTGGAAACGCCCGGCGGCGTGCGGCGCTGCAGCCCGAACGGCGTTCCGGGTGTGCGCGAGAAGGCGAGAAAGCGCCCGTCCGGCGACCACACGGGCGCTCCGTCGCAATCCACGCTCGGCGCCACGTACTGCACGGTGCGGGACGCCACGTCGTACACCGCCACGAAGCTGTGGTGCTCGCGCTCGCTCACGAAGGCGATGCGCTTCCCGTCGGGCGACCAGCGCGGTGACCCGTTCCGCCCCCACAGGCGAATGAGCGGCACGCCCCCGCTGTCGGCCACACTCACCGGGCCCGTGCGCGCCACGCGCGCGCGGTGAATCTGCCCGTCACGCGTGAAGAGCACCCACTGCCCGTCCGGCGACAGTTCCGGTGACGCCCCGGTGGCCACACGCCAGGCGGCCCCTCCCGACGTGCGTACGGCCCAGATCGCGCGATCGCCCCCGGCGGGATCGTGATTGGGGTTGGCGATCCATCCCCACCGGTTGGGTGCGGAGCCGCGCACGAACACCACCACGCGCCCGTCGTCGGAGATCTCCACGTCGGTGAGATCGACGCCGTCGTCGGTGAGGAAACTGGTGAGGCGCCGTGCCCGAAAGTCGGGGGCCGCCGCCGTGTACACGTTGCGCAGGCCGCGCTCGTACACCATGAAGGCGAGCCGGTCGACCTTTCGGGCCGAGACGAGCGTCAGCGGCGACGCCGGTGACATCCACGGTTCGACGCTGGGCACGGCAGCCGGACGCGCCGTAACCGGTTGGGCCATGATCGACGGCGCCGTCCCTGGACGCATCACACTCAGGAGAGCCGCGCCGACCAGCAGCCTGCCGGTCGGGAATGATCGCACGAGCACGGACATGCGGAACCTCGAAGGGCGAAGGCTGTGACGCGGATGTCGAGACCGGCAGAAACTACTGCGGGAACGCGGACGTGAGACGCACGAGGACCTCCTGACGCCCAGGCTCCGTGCTCTCGGTCGCATTGTACCGCAACCGCAACGTGACGTGCCCGTCCGCCGCCGCCGTCACGCTTGCGCGGGGCGCACGCCCGGCCTGCGTAGCGTCAGGGCCCTGCTCATCGAAGCCGATCGTGACCTTTCCGGTCGCAGTAGCCGCGAGGGCCGCGATGGTTTCGCCCTTGCGCACCAGCACGCGGACCGGCTTGTCCACTCCCGATGACAGCGACACGCGGAACGTCGCCTCGCCGCACGGCGGCGTGAAGCCGACCGGAAAGAGCGGAATCTCGCGCACGAGCTTCACGGCGCGCGCCGAGTCGATCTCATCGCCGCTCGACGTTGCGCCGCGCCACGGTGCCCCGGCGGCGGGCGTGCGCAGGCGCCATTGCATCACGAGTGAATCGAGGGCGCGTGGCGACGGCGTGAGCGCGGCCTCGATCTCACTGTCGGCCGCATCACCCGGCACCACCCGGTCCGAGCGCACCGGCCAGCGGAAACTGACGCGCGTGCTCCCATCGGTCGTGAACCCTTCGAATCGATACTCGGCCCTGCGACCGGGCACCAGAATGCGATAGCCCTGCACGTCGGGACCGTTCACCAACTGCGGGACGAGATACGGCACGGCGGAATCGACAGGCCACGCGAACGGCAACGTCTCCATGCTCCGGCTGCGGGCCACGATCACGCCGCACAGGCGCGCCTCGGCCGCATCGTCGACGCGCGCCGCGGTCACGACGCGCACCTCGCCACCATCGGTCGCCGTCGCCACCTGGTGATCTGCCGTGTCCCGAAGCACCAGCGGAAAGGCACTGTCGGCCGGCAGATCGAGCTTCTGCACGACCATTGGTCGCGGTGTGGGCGGTGCACTCTCGCGCGCGCCGCGGCCACGGTCGCACGCCGCGACCAATACGAGGGATGCGAGCAGCGAACGCGGCAGAACCACGGCGCGGAACGGAAGACGACGGACCGACATGACGAAACGTGGGTGCAAGATGGTGACGATGTGAACCGACGGATGGAAGAATCGGGGGACCGGAACGTCAGAGAGGCCCGGCATCGCTGCCAGGCCTCTCCGCACCACGACAATGTAACGCCGTCAGCCAAGACGGATCACGGCGGCGTCGGGCTGTTGGCCGGATTCTTGCCCCCACCGAACGTATAGAACTCCTGCCCCGTCACGCCAAGCTCCTTGGCCGGCACCGGCATCTCACGCGGCGTGCCGGTGATCAGCCCACCGGCCACCCGTCGGCGCTGATAGAAGGAGATGGCACCCAACCCGAGCAGTTCCACTTCCTGCTCGTAGATGAGCTTCTGCGTGAGCGACGCCGCGCCTTCTGCCGCCGTGGCCGGGGACAGCCCGCCACGGGTCACGCGGGTCTTGTTGATCAGATCCGCCGCCCGCGCAAGGTTGCCGCGGCGAATCTCCGCCTCGGCCCACACGAGGTCGTTCACGTGATGGGTGATGGCCGGCGTGAGCCCGAAGCCGCCGTACAGGCCGTTGGACGCCAGCTCACCCGTGCGATCCCAGCGCGTGTGCGAGATGTTCGACTGATGGTACATGCCGCGTGCCGGGCGGAAGATCTCGACGGCCGAGTAGGCGAAATCCGAGCCACCTCTCGACGTGCGCGGTACCGTTCCGAAGTAGTCGATGAAGTCCGGATCGTCGGGGCCGAACGAGCCGTCGCCGAGGCGCCGGTCCGGGGAATTCGGCACGCGATTGCCGCCGTTCGGATACGGATCCCGCTGGGTGGCGGGATCGAGCAGCGCCGCCACCCGCGTGTGGACGCGGCCACCGTCCATCGTGAACCAGTACAGGATGTCGTGGTACCACGCTGACCCGTAGCCGGAGCCGGTGAAGTTGAGATCGACGGGCGTGGACAGCGACGACATGCCCGCCGAGGCGAGCGTGGCCACCTGCGCCCAATCCACCTGCGCGTTCTCTTCCGGCGTGCGCGGGTAGTACGCCAGCGTCATGGCCGCCATGGTCTTGGCGATCGCCGCGATCTGGACGTTCGTGTAAGCCGACCCGTTCGTCCATCCGGCCGGCGTGGTGAACGCCGTCGACGAGGCAATGGTCGCGGCATCGTTCAGCGCCGCCACCGCCGCATCCCGCACCGCCTTGCGCGTCTTGTATTCGAGCTTCGCGAGGTCGGTGTTTTCGTCGATGACATAGCCCTTGTCGTAGTTGAGGGCGACGCCCATGAGGGCCGCCCCCCGCATGAGCTGGGCCACGGCCTCCGCACGCTTCGTCTGCGCCGGCGTGCCGATCACCACCTTGTTCTTGCGGATGGCGGTGAGCACGTCGACGGCCGACGACACGGTGGAGTAGTACCCTTCCCAGTAGGCCTGGATGGTGGAGCGCTCGGCCGAGGCCAGGTCGTTCTTGTAGCCACGCTCGTTGCGCGTGCCGTCGGCATCGAGCGACGAGTAGAAGTTCATGTTGAAGTTGTTCCACGACGCCGCGTAGCTGCGCGCCATGGTCACGAGGGGGCCACCCCCTTCCATGCCCGTGTACGTCATGAGCCACGAGCGCACGGTGCCACCGGCCACCGCCTCGATGGCGTTGGGATCGGCGAGCGCGCGGTTCGCGTCGGGCGCGTTCGGGTTCTCCACGTCGAGGCTGTTGCAGCCGGCGAGGAGGAGCGCCCCCATCGCGATGCCCACGGCACCGCGCTTCGAGAAGGCGAAGAGAGGATTGAGGGGGCTCACAGGCCGAGCTCCAGCATGAACGTGAACGTCTTGAAGATGGGATACGTGAAGTAGTCCACGCGGTAGGCGAACGGATTGGCGCCGCCACCCGACACGTCCGGATCGTACCCGCTGTACTTGGTGCTGGTGAGCAGGTTGCGGCCGACGATACCGAGTCGGGCCGACCGCTCCGTACCCATGCCGATGCGCTTCGTGATGGCCTTCGGCAGCTCGTAGTTCACCGCCAGCTCGCGCAGGCGCACGTAGCTGCCTTCTTCCACGAAGTAGTCGTTGGCGTTGAAGTTGTTGTAGAACGCCGCGTAGTACTGCACGTTCTTCTTCTCGATCTCCGGCTTGCCGCGCTGGTCGAACACCGGATCACGCTCCTCGAAGAAGGGCCACTGGCGCGTGTAGTTGTAGATCTGGCCGCCCTGCACCCAGTTCACCACCGCCGTCACCGTGAACTTCTTCCAGTTCAGCTGCGTGTTGAAGTTCAGGTTGAAGTCGGGGTTCACGTCGCCGATCTGGAAGAGGGCGTTGCCCGTGCTGTCCTTGAACTGAATCGGGCGTTCGCCCGGCGTGCGCCAGGTCCCCTTGCTCACGTAGAAGCCTTCCTCGTTCACCACGTAGTCGGCAGCGGTGCCGCTGAGCTGGCGACCGCGGATCATGGCGTCGAGCTGGCCGGCATCACGGACCCAGCGGTTGCCGAAGATCACGCCGAACGGCTGCCCCTCCGCGATGCGGAAGATGGTGGTGTTGGCCACGGGTCCGACGAGGAAGGCCGGCACGTCGAGGCTGCGGATGCGCTGACGGGTGCGATCGCCCGCCACGTTCACGCGCCAGAGGAAGTCCTTCTTCGACGCCAGCACCGCGCCCAGGAGCACCTCGTGCGTCTTGCCCTCGAGGGAGCCCGCGTTCACCCACTGGTTGCGGAAACCGGTGGCGGAGGAGACGGGGACGTTGAGGATCTGGTCGTCGGTGATCTTGCTCGAGTAGCTGTACTCGAACGTGAAGTTCTTGAGGAAGTTCACGTTGAACCCGGCCTCGATCTCACGCGAGAAGGCGGGACGCAGGTTCGGGTTGCCGAGCGTGACCTTGACCGGGCTGCCCCCCTCGATGGCGAACTGCTCGTACTGCGCGTCGAACACGGGGCGGAGCCCCGCCTCGCCATAGGAGGCGCGCAGCTTGAACTCGTCGATGCCGGGCATCTTGAAGTCTTCCGAGACCCGGTAGGCACCGGAGAGGCGCTTGAAGAGCTTGGTGCGCTGGTCCGCGCCGAACAGCGACGACTGGTCGCGACGCACCAGACCGTCGAGGATCAGCTTGTCCTTGATGTCGAACGTCGTGATGGCGAAGACGTTCTGGTTGCGGATCGGCTGCGAGAACGAGTTCGCGGTGACGGGCGTCTCGGGATCACGCGAGGCGGCCGAGAACTCCGTCACGCGCGGCACGGTGAGAGCCGCCGCACTGGTGCTGGTGCCGCTGTTGAGCTGGTCCTCGTACACCCACGCGAGCTTGGTGGTGTTGGTGAACCACGAGAACTGGCGCGTCGCGGTGAGTGTGGACCCGAGGTTGTACGCGCGCGTCTCGGCGTCGTTGTTGAACAGGCCACCGGGGCCCGGGTTGCCCGACGAGCTGAGGAAGCCGATCGGCACGAAGGAGCGGAAGCGCGCCGTCCCCCGATCGAAGTTGGTGTTGGCTTCGGCCGTGAGCCACGTGAGCGGGCGGTACCGGACCTTGAAGGTGCCGGTGAAGCGCGAGCGGTTGTTCGCGTTCTGGATGTTGCTCCAGGCGTACAGCGGGTTGCTCAGGTTCCCGGTGGCCGGCGGCTGCTTGATGGCCGCGCGATACGGCGAGCCGTCGGGATTGGTGGCGAGCAGGTTGATGTTCGGCTCGAGGAAGCGGAGACCGAACCAATCGTTGCCGGAGCTGTCGTCGGCCTGGTCGGCGCGCGACTGCCCGAAGAACGCCCCCGTCTGGAAGTCGAGCTTGGGGTGCAGCTCCATGTCGAGGTTCATGCGGAAGTTCTGTCGGCGGAAGCCGTCGAGCAGCCCCGCAATGCCCTGATCGCGGATGTTCTGGAACGAGGCGTTGAAGTTCGACGTCGCGTTGCGCTGTCCGATCGAGATGTAGTTCGTCATGAACTGTCCGGACTGGAACAGCTGCTTCTGATGATCGAACACCTCGGGATACGCGTTGTCCGAGATCAGGTCGTCCTCACGCACGCGGTTGCCGTTCACCAGCAGGAACTTGCCGCCGGCGTCGAGCTTGTACGGATGCGAGAGGTTGTTGGGCACGGCGCGGCGCAGGTCGTTCTGGCCGATTTCGTTGCGCACCGTGATCTGCGTCTGGCCCGTGGCGAGGGTCCCGCCACGCTTGGTGAAGATCTGCACGACCCCATTGGCCGCGTCGGATCCGTACAGAGAGCTCGCCGCCGCCCCCTTGATCACCTCGATGCGTTCGATGTCCTCGGAGTTGATGTCGGCGAGGGAGATGCGCGCGATGGTGCCGTCGACGATGATGAGCGGATCCTGCGAGCCGGTCAGCGAGGTGGGACCGCGCAGGCGGATGCGCGGGGCCGACCCGGGCTCACCGTTCACGGCGGTCACGCTGGCGCCGGCGACGCGCCCCGAAAGCGCACCGAGCGGCGACGAGGCGGGCGCTTCCTTGATCTGCTGATTGTCGACCGCCGCCACGGCGAAGGTGGTCTTCTTCTGCGAGGTGGCGTCCGAGACGCCCGTCGTGACGACGGCCTCGAGATTGAGGATGTCCTTCTCGAGCTCGAAGTTCAGCTCGACGCGGCCCGCCTGCAACGTGACGAGACGCTTGATGGGGCGATAGCCGATCGTGCGGGCGAGGACGGTGACCTGCTTGCCCCCGGCCCGCGCCGGATCGACCGAGAACGTGAAGCGGCCCTGTGCATCGGTGACGCTGCCGATACCGAGCTCGACGATGCCGACCTGGGCGCCACCCAGTGGGGCCCCGGCCGAGGTGACGCGTCCCGTCACGGTCGCGTTCTGCTGGGCTGCGAGGCGCATGGCCGGAATCGCAGCGAGAAGAGCGACGGCCAACAACCGACGCACGAGGTGAAACATTCACGCTCCTGTTTCTTGGAACGACTTCGTCCCGGGTGTAATGCCACTCGACGACTTTTCGAGCAGACCGTCCCATTTTGCGGCTGATCTCGCCACAGCGCAATTCAGGGCGCTAAGATTTTCGTATCTTCTATCCCGACAAAAAGATGCGCCTTTCTCTCCTCGTGGGCGTGGCACTCCTCGGGGTGCCGTCGCCGCTGACCGCCCAGGCAACGGCCACCTTCGCCGGACGCGTGCTCGACGCGCTCACCGGCCGGCCGCTGCGTGAGGCGCGATTGGCCGTGCTCACCACCGGCGGGAGCACCCAGACCGATTCGCTCGGGCGGTTCGAGATGACGGGGCTCCCCGTGGGGATCCACCGGTTTCTCGTGAGTGCACCGGGGTACGCCCGCGGTGCCGTGTCGCTGGCCTTCGCGCCGCGCGAGCGGATGGAACGCGACCTCGAACTCGAGCCGGTCGCGGCGGCCACCGGTCCCGCCGCGAGCCCGGGCCCCGACCGTGCGGATTCCGTGGCCACGAGGCCGGGGCCCGCGACGACGGGGTCCCCGGCCGCGCAGGCCCTGCCCGGCGTGGCGGTGACGGCCGAACCGATGGTGGCCCGGCGCTTCGCCGATTTCGAACGGCGGCGGGCCACCGGCCGTGGGCAGTATCTCACGCGGGCGGCGCTCGACTCGCTGCAGGCCTATACCCTGCAGGATGCGCTGCGCGGGCTGCGGGGCGTCACGTTCGCCTGCGCCGGCAGCGCCTGCCGCGCGCAGATGGTCCGTGCCCCGCTCGGCTGCTCGCCCGAGTACGTCGTCGACGAACGGGTGGACAACACGTTCGGCCCGCTCATCCCCATCCGGGACATTCAGGGGATCGAGGTCTACTCCGGCGTGAGCGACGTCCCCGGCGAGTTCGCCGGTCGCAACTCCGGCTGCGGCGTGATCGTGATCTGGACGACGTCGGGGCGCGAAGCGCGCCGACGCTGACCAGCACCACGATCACGACCTCGCGCTCAGGCCGCCTGTGGCGTCGATGGTGCGGGTGAGGATGACGCGTCGCCCCGTCGCACCAGGGTGAGGATGGAGTACACGGCGACCGGCTCGTCGTGCTGGTTGATCACCTCCACGTCCCACTCCACCACCCCCTGCGGGATGGTCCCGGCCGGTGTGTCCTTCGCCGTCTTCTGCTTCACGGTCAGGCGCACGTGAATGGTGTCGCCAGGGTACACCGGCTTCGTGAAGCGCAGCTTCTCGAGCCCGTAATTGGCGAGCACGGGCCCGAGATCGGGGTCGACGAAGAGCCCGGCCGCTGCCGAGACCACGAAATACCCGTGGGCCACGCGCCCCTCGAACACACCGTTGCTACGCGCGTCCTCGTCATTCATGTGCGCATAGAACGTATCGCCACTCAGCTTCGCGAACGCCTCCACGTCGTCGAGCGTGATCGTGCGCGTCTTCGTGATGAGCGTGTCCCCCACCTGCAGCGCATCGAAGGTCTTCCGGAACGGGTGCACCGCGTCCTGCTTCTCCTCGGCGCCCTTGGTCCACTCGCGCGTGATGGCGGTGATCATGCTCGGGCTCCCCTGGAGCGCCACGCGCTGCAGGTAGTGCGTCACGCCGCGCGCGCCGCCCATCTCCTCACCGCCGCCCGCACGCCCCGGCCCGCCGTGCACGAGGTTGGGGAGCGGTGAGCCGTGCCCCGTGCTTTCCTTCGCACTGGTGCGGTCGAGCACCAGCAGGCGTCCGTGATAGCAGGCGGCGCCCAGAATGACCTCCTGCGCCACGGCGGGGTCGTGCGTCACGAGCGACCCCACGAGGGAGCCGCGCCCCATGCGCGCCAGCTGCACCGCCTCGCCAAGATCGCGGTACGGCATGATGGTGTTCACCGGCCCGAATGCCTCGATGTCATGCGGCTCGAGGCGATGGAGCGGATCGGCGCAGTAGAGCAGCTCGGGGGCGAAGAACGCCCCCTTTTCCCGGTCGGCCCCCACCACGGCGAAGTCGCCGCCACCATACACGCGCTCGGCCGCCGCCCGAATCGCCTCGGCGCTCGACGCGACGCTCTTCACCTGACCGCGCGAGGCGAGCGGGCCCATGCGCACCCCCTCCGCCGTGGGATCACCGATGGTCGTGGTGCCGAGCCGCTTCGCGAGGGCAGCGATCACGGCCTCCTCGAGCCCGGCCGGCACGATGGTGCGCCGGATGGCCGTGCACTTCTGGCCGGCCTTCGACGTCATCTCGCGCGTGACTTCCTTGATGAACAGGTCGAACTCCTCCGTTCCCGGCACCGCGTCAGGACCGAGAATGGAGCAGTTCAGCGAGTCCGCCTCCATGTTGAAGCGCACCGAGTGCTGCATGATGCTGGGCGAGGCTTTCAGCTTCTGCCCGGTGGCCGCCGAGCCGGTGAACGCCACGATGTCCTGCTCCTCGACGTGCTCGAGCAGCGTGCGCGCTTCGCCGCAAATGAGCTGGAGAGCGCCCGCGGGCAGCTCGCTGGTCTCGAGGATGGCCTTGAACACCGCGTGGGTCAGGTGGCTGCCCGTCGTACTGGGCTTCACGATGCACGGCACGCCGGCCAGCAGCGCGGGGGCCAGCTTCTCGAGCATCCCCCAGACCGGGAAGTTGAAGGCGTTGATGTGGACGGCGGCGCCTTCCATCGGCACGAGGATGTGCCGGCCGACGAAGGTCCCGTTCTTGGAGAGGGGCTCGGTGGGGCCTTCCACGTGGAACCGCTCGTTGGTGAACTCGCGCCGCCCGCGGCTCGCATAGGCGAAGAAGGTGCCAATGCCGCCTTCGATGTCGACCCAGGAGTCCGCGCGCGTGGCCCCGGTCATGGAGGAGAGGGGGTAGAACTCCTCCTTCCGCTCCATGAGGGCGACGGCGATGCGCTTGAGCATCAGCGCCCGCTGATGGAAGGTGTACGAGCGGAGCGTCGGCCCGCCCACGCGACGCGCGTACTGCAGCATCGCCTTGAAGTCGAGGCCGTGGCTCGACGTCTCACCGATCTTCTCACCGGTCACGGCGTGAATGAGGTCGGTCTTGGGCCCGGTGCCCTCCACCCATTCGCCAAGCGCGTAGTTCTGCAGGTTGAACATCAACGGGTCTCCGTACGGGTGTCCGTGCGATTGCTCTTCTGTGTGGCTTTCCAGTTCTGCAGCATGACCGACTGCACCGGGCGCTGCGCGGGGACCTCCCGCAGTGGCTCCACCGGACGCCACGCGGCGCGCATGGCCGCGGGGAGCTGCTGGTAGAGCGCGGTACCGTCCGATTTCCACGCGAGCATCTCGTCGCTCACGTCCTTCACGATCTTCGCCGGGTTCCCCACCACCACCTTGCGGTCGGGAATGACCATGTCGGTGGGCACGAAGCACAGCGCCCCCACGATGCAGCCGCTCCCGACCACCGCGTTGTCCATGATGACGGCGTTCATGCCGATGAGACTGTTGGCGCCGATGCAGGCGCCGTGCACGATGGCTCCGTGCCCGATGTGCGCCCCGGCCTCGAGCGTCACCACCACGCCGGGGAACATGTGGATCGTGCAGTTCTCCTGCACGTTGCAGCCGTCGCCGATGACGATGCCGCCCCAGTCGCCGCGAATGGCGGCGCCGGGACCCACGT
>Ga0315906_10003781_pt1 | contig 19850 bp, 35 predicted proteins | sample LakEriMetagenome_4_FD_203526 | JGI IMG/M metagenome (GOLD analysis project Ga0315906, IMG submission 203526) | Freshwater fungal communities from buoy surface, Lake Erie, Ohio, United States - Buoy 2 MA122 | ecosystem: Environmental > Aquatic > Freshwater > Lake > Lake biofilm | place: USA... | reverse complement strand
TTATTTCCTGATCGATAAAAAAAACAAGACATTCTTTGAATTGGGACGCGGAAACTGGTACAACCTCGGGTATGACCTCGGCTGTATCAACGATCCTGGAAAACTCCAAGAATGTCTTCTTGATGAAGTGTTTTCATATTACGGAGATCTTCGAGGCGAAATGCACTTCCTCGTCTCGGAGTATCTTGTTAATGAACTTCATTCGTGTTTCGGAAGTATTCCTACGCATGAATTATTTGTCATCTCAGATTGCTCTGATTCATATCGACACATTCGTCAAGAAGGCTATCAGTGCATCGGTACACGATATGAGGTTCGTGGGACGCAAGAGTGGCACGACACGATAGGGTATTATGACCAAAAGCCAGAGTCAGCATAAAGTTGGCGATCTCGTTGTTTGTACATTCGGTTTTACGTTAGGGGCTCTGGGTCGTGCCCGGGATTTGTGCATTTTTTTGGGATCCCGTGCCGATCCGTTTTATGGAACCTTTATGGCGACTCTTCTCGGGGAAGGGGGAATCCTCATCGTCAATGAAGGCTACGTGAATAGTATCGATACAATGTGATAAAAACGGTGTATGCGCAGGAAGACAAACTTTAAAGTCGGTGACGTCGTAAAGATTCGCCCCACGAAAAGCGGTCACAGGGTGCTGTATGCGCACTTATGGGGTTCTCTACCGAAAGACCTAAATGACTGGTGGGTTCACGAGCCTGAGAAATATATTGGAAAAATGTTTCCACATGATATCGGCTTCATATCTGAGAAACACACGGGTGGATGGGTTAAAGTATTGACTTCAAATGCCTGCGGTTGGATAGCAGAACGTTCTATAGAATTCACGGAGAACTCGTAAACCGTGAAAACCGTCGAACAAACCGGTTATGATGTTATCACGGAGGATACACAAATGAAAGACGACAACCGTATGATTGAGACAATCACCGCAGCACGAGACGCACTTCGCGGCGCACAGGCCTTACTCATCGGAGCAGGCGCGGGCTTCGGAGTGGATTCAGGCCTTCCTGACTTTCGGGGGTCCGAGGGTTTCTGGGAGGCGTATCCCCCGTACAAGAACCTGGGCCTTGATTTCACAAGCCTTGCCAATCCTCGGTTTTTCAAGACTGATCCGGCGGTAGCTTGGGGCTTTTATGGACACCGCCAGGCCTTGTACCGCGACACGATGCCACACGCAGGTTTCACCATGTTGCGTGAATTCGGAGAGTCTCTCTCTCGAGGCTCGTTTGTTTTTACGTCAAACGTAGACGGCCAGTTCAAGAAGGCAGGTTTTTCTGCCGATTCCATCGTGGAATGTCATGGAACCATCCATCACCTGCAGTGCTCCGCCCCCTGCACGGATGACATCTGGCCTGCAACGTTTTCTCCGCGTGTCAACGAAAAGACCATGCGCGCAGAAGGTTCGCTTCCGCAGTGTCCACGGTGTGGCTCTGTCGCAAGGCCCAATATCCTCATGTTCGGTGACCGCGGCTGGATTGATTTGAGGTCTGATGCCCAGGAGGAAAGGCTAGATCGGTGGATCTCCAGCGTAGCACGCGCTCGTGCTCGGCTTGTCATCATGGAGTTTGGCGCAGGGAAGACGATTCCCTCCGTCCGGGTAAAGTCTGAAGAGCTTCAGTCCGCGCTCGGCGCAACGTTGATTCGAATCAACCCGAGGGAATCGGACGGTCCTGAGGGTACGCTGTCGTTGCCAATGAGGTCGCTTGAGGCCTGTAAAGCCTTGTTCACTAATACATGACCCCGCGTGTCATATCATGCGATCTTTTCCACCTTTCCAGTGGAGTCCGTTATCTTATATCCCTTTGGCATGATTGTGCTGGTAGGTAACACCCTAAGTCCTGAGACGTCTGCGTTTTTCAAGTCGATCGTCGACAGGTCGTTGTTGTCAGTTCTTATGAGACATGACACGAACTTTGCGTCCCTGAACTTGCAATCTCGAATCGCGCCATGGATCGTCACTTCGGTGAAGTAAGAATTGTCCATGATGCAGTTCATGGCTGACACCGTGAACGAAACCTTGTTAAACTGCGCATCACTAAAATTCACATCTGACAGTTCACAGCCGCTAAAAGAACATCCCTTGAACTTGGTGTAGCTAAAGTTGGTTTCTTCAATCGTTGTTTCGTAGAAATTGACTCGTGTCAGTGATGCATTCACCACCGACGTATTGTTAAATACGCACCGGAGAAATTCGTTGTTGTTGTTCTGCTGGACGTGCATCACGCACCCGTCTAGGTTCGCGCCTGACATGTCAACTTCCTCAAAGATGCAATCCTCGATGATTGATCCTTTGAAGTTCGTGTGCATTGCGTCGATGTTTGTGAACATCGCCTTTTCAATCGTCTGGTGACTGAAGTCTTGACCAGCAATCGAATCGGTAAACTCCTTGTCCGACACGAATTCCATGTCAAAGTTTGTGTCAGTTCCTGTTGAATCGGATGCACCCGGTTTAAGAATGTTTGACCTCGCGGACTTCAAGCCACTCTTATCTACGATGTCTATGAGCTCTAGCGAACTCACCGAGAAAAACACTGCCTGAAAGGGTTCTGAAACGTGGATTATCCGCTTGCCTTCGTCGACGACTCCGTCGTAACCCAGGTTTCTCAGGATGCTTGCCCACTTGTTTGCCTGTGGGTTGACCCTGAACTTTCCGAGTTGCGTCATCTTGATTTCTAGTTCATGAGGAGGAATGTCAAGGGGGATGCCTTGTGTCATGTGATACAACTTTCTCCATTTTTTTCTCGTCATGTAATGAAGCTTTTTATCGTTTGAATACGCAAGGAACTCCTTCACGAGATCATCCCTTTTTCTTTTCCTCGTGGCATCATCGGGGTTTCCGAAGTATATCTTTTTTACTATCCACCACATATCATCGTAGTGTTTCGCCTTTGCTCGTGTCCACGCCGGATTCTTTCTGCTGGTCTTTTCTCTCATACCTATCTTTGACATGAGGCGTGTGATGTTCCACAGCGCTCCACCCGGGGTGCGATCTCTCGCATCTGCAATCCCCTTCTGATACAGAGATTTTGTGAGACCCTGTTCAGACACGAGTCTTTGAACATCGGCGCTTAGGTCGCTATCAGTGTAATCGTCGATGTTCAACAACCTTGCAGAATCCTTCGGTTTGAATACAATTGCATAAGGCCTGTCTGTCGCAAATGATGCGATCTTCCCCTCCTCTAGGGGATAGGCATAAAATCCGGTGGGAGTGTTGAAGTCGTTTAAGGGGTAGAGTCCCATCTTGGGAAAACGTGAGAAGTGAACAAAATGCCCACCACGAGACGCGTAATCAACCAGTTTATCCTGCCAACGCGGTAGGTTTTCTCCCGTTTCTCTCTTGTAACGGGTCGACATCTCTGCCAACACGTGTCTCACGTACTCTCTGATGTATCTCATACAGTTCACCCTCGTACACTTAAATATACACATTGTTGTGTACAGTGATTGCGCGCAGTATTAAGTTTTAGACGGAGGTTACGTCTTGCCTGAAAGCCCAGTTCTTAAACGTGGCGACCTACTCGTCCCAAGCATCTACATGCAAGTGAACGGGACAAACATCACCGGTCTTGTGTTGGACGTAAAGGGAGATCGTGCACGGGTGTTCCTGAACAACGGAAAAGATTGTTGGTACGACACAAAAACCATAACTGATCTATTTGATACCGCTAAATTTAGGAAATGACATGACGTCGCCATTCCTGCAAGTTCCAGTCAAGGACTGGATAGACTATAACGAGCACGCTTTTGCCATCTGGGATGGATATCCAGTAAACCCCGGGCATGTTCTTGTCGTACCGTTTCGTGATGCCCGGGATTGGTTTGAGGCACTTCCCCATGAGCAAGCAGCGATCATGGATCTCGTGGGTAGAGTGAAGACGATGCTTGACGAGAAATACAAGCCTGACGGTTACAACGTGGGATTCAATGTGGGCGAAGCAGGAGGTCAGACCGTGTTTCACTTACACGTTCATGTCATCCCACGGTACAATGGAGACATGGAGGACCCGAGGGGGGGTGTAAGACATGTCATTCCAGAACGAGGAAACTATAGGAAGAATCAACCCAGGTGACCTGTACTCATATTCTTACATGAATGTTTACAACATGCAGGAAGTGACCATCTTTGGGATTTGTATCGGGGTCAGAGGAACGCGCTGGGCGAAGGATACCTTGTTTGTTTGCACTCTTCTCGCTGGAGGAGAAATCAAGGAGACGATGGTTTCTTTAAAAGACGATATTGTGGTATATTAACAGATGAGATGAGGCATGCATGTGTCGCATCGTACAATTCTAAGCTTGATTCGAAAAACTCTAATCAAAAACACCAAAAGAAGAAAATAATAATGCCTGAATCTCCAGAATTGGCTGTTAGTAGGGATCGTTTGCGCCAAATCCTTACGGGAAGACACATCATCACGCTGAACGTCGGACCGTCAGGTAGATTTTTGAAGAAAGTCCCTGAAGGTTACGATAGGGTTCTGAAAAAGTTATCAAGCGGTCCCGCCAAAGTGGAGGAAGTCCACACGAAAGGTAAATTCATGTGGTGGTCCATGTCTTTTCCTGACGACATGGAATTGTGGTACATGTTTAGTACATACGGCATGTCAGGTGGATGGGAAGTGAATCGATCAAAGCACACTGCGTTCTCAGTTGTGGTCTCAGATCACATTAATCTTTTCTTCAATGACCAACGTCGCTTCGGCACTCTCAAGTTTGTCCGCGGAAAGAAAGAGCTCGAAAAAAAGCTCGCCACCCTTGGGCCGTGTGTCCTGAATGACGAGATCACTCGAGAGACCTTCGAGAAAAAGTTGCTGAGGAAACCCAAGGCGCCAATTTGCGAGGCCCTCATGGACCAATCGTGTGTGGCAGGTGTCGGTAATTACCTGAGGGCTGAAATCTTGTACGCCTGTCGTTTAAATCCATGGAAGGTCGTCGAGGACCTGAAGCCCGGTGAATGGGACCTCCTGCACAGAGAAACTCTCGGGCTCACCTTGCAGTCTTACAGGTCGCAAGGCGCGACGCTCTACACGTGGAAAAACGCAGACGGTGAACCGGGTCGCACCCAGTTCGAGTTCAAGGTCTACGGTCGTGACAGAGATCCCGACCGGCACGTTGTCGAACGACACGAGGATTCCAATAAGAGGACAGTTCACTGGTGTCCTGCGGTTCAGGCGACTGACGAAATTGATCCGTTCTGATAGACGAAAAGTGTGAGAAATGGTGATCACGCCTTGCATTGTTGCAGTTGCCTTCCTATTTGTTTTATGGGGGATAGATGCAACGAGGCGACATGGTCAGGCTGAAAGAAAATTCAGGACCCATCAGGTCAAGAGATGGATTTGTGGTCATGTACACCGATCAACAGATGTCAAAGATTGAGGGCATGGTCTACATAGAAAACTATTCTTTTGACCTTGGCGGAGGTAAAGAGACGTTCATTTTTTATGACGACCTCGCAGTCGTGATAGACATGCGTGACATCCATAAAGACGGAAACGGAATAGATGTGATCTGGCATCGTTTTATCAAGGTGCTGACAAATAGCGGAAAACTCGGGTGGATTTCCAGGAAATGGTTAGAGAGGGTTTTTGAACGATGAGAACGTTTGAGGCGGGTGACTTTGTACTTTACAGGTCAGATGACCACAGGGGATCTCCATCTTTTATGATGTGGCACGGCATTGAAGCTGACGGAAAACCCAGCCTCGTGTGGCACCCGTACAGATGGTCGCCGTCTGATCATGCTGTCGTCCTAGAATCGAAGCTCGTTGGAAACAATGGGTACGTGAAGGTATTGAAGTGCGGTGGTGGTGTGGGTTGGATTCTTGCTGCTTGGTGTAAGAGGTGAAAAGTTTCACCGTCCGACCTCATCCGGGAGAGCTCGTGATGGTACGGTCAGAGACCCACTTATGGGAGACACCTTACGATCTAGACCCTCATGCAAGGATCACATCTTGCATTACACGTGATTATGCGCTTGGAATAGTGATCGCATCCCTCGGGAACGATAGATTGGTTTTATTTCCCGGTTGCTTCGGTTGGTCGAATAGTCACAACTTTGTGAGTGTCAAATCTTGAGCCCCCGCCGCGACTTTTACCCTGGTGATCTCATCTGCCTGAAGCGCTCCTATCGTGGACTCGGGCATCCGGACGACTTCGTGGTGGGTCTCATCCTGTCTTGTCACGTTAAGAACGTCGTCCTCTTCACGGAGAGAAACGGTTCATCTTCCGTGGAAGAGATTCGAAAGATCGAGATGATGTACTACGAACGTTTGCGGTGAAAAATACGCAAGCTCGTTGTTACGTTGTACATGGAGGATTCAGTGAAGGTAAGGGGTTTAACGTTGTTTGGTCACAGGTTCTGGAAGGAGTCTTCCGGAGTCATCAGCAAGGTTCCGGTGTGGTGTTGCTCTTATAGCTGCTACTTTCATGTGCATGAATCCCTTTGGGGTCTCCTGAGAGAGGTCGTGTGTGAACATCGCCACGATCGGCATATGGTGGGATGATGGGCCTGTACGACAACTATCGACGCCCGCTTGCACCAGGCGATTTAGTGATGCACTATGACACAGGTCGAATAGGATTTGTCTTAGGCCTAGAAGACGATGCATCCATCTCCGTCTTTATATTGAATAAGGTCAGATCGATGTTTAAGAGCTCATTCTCACGGATTCGTGATGAATCTCGATGACTGCAGGGTCGGTGATCTGATCGAGTTCAAGCGACAGGTCCCGTACTCTTCTGAGTCTTTTGTCAACATCGGGATTTTTCTCGGGTTTGAATTTGACATCACACCATCTCGGATGAGCAATTACATCCGTTTACACATGCTTGAATCTGGTGGAAGGGTGTACTCTGCCATTTGTTGGGTCGGAAAAGATACAATCACAAAGATCGAGTGAATATCTCATGACACTCGTGTTACCTTAAATCTCGGAGGTTTTATGCTTGGTGTGTGTTGCCACTGGATCGAAGAGCGAAAGCGGCCAAAGTCAGGTGCCGTCGAGCACGTCAACTTGATGGATGAAAGGCTCCTGCAGCTGGGACGCTACAGGGACGGAAAGTATTCAGAAGAATTCATCAAGGGGATTTATCTAAACAATATCTCAAACCTCTCCAAGATGTTGCCCGTGATCCGAGAGAATGGAATAAAGTTATTCCGCATCTCTTCGGCCATGTTTCCTCTTGCGGATCAAGTCGATCGAAGCCTGTGGGACAACACTGAGATACGAAACGTCCTCAAGCAGACAGGCGACTTTATCAAATCCAGCGGCATGCGTGTCTCGACTCATCCGGGGCAGTTTTGCGTATTGTCATCTGACTCAGATCACGTCGTCGACAATGCCAACAAGGAACTTGCGATTCACGCTTGGCTCTTTGACGCTATGGGACTCGATGAATCTCCGTTTTACGCCATTAACATCCACGGCGGAAAAGCCGACAGGTCGTCGTCTCTTATCGACCGAATCAAGTCATTGCCCGATAACATCAGGAAGCGTCTCACCCTCGAAAATGACGAGACGGCGTACACAGTCGTCGACCTGCTCGAAGTACACCAACGCACCGGCGTACCTGTCGTGTTTGATTCACACCATCATACGTTCAACACCGGCGAGCTCACCATGCAGGAGGCATTTGATGCATCGTGTGCGTCCTGGGGACGTGTCAAACCCCTTCAACACATCAGCAACACGGAACCTCACCTGATGAACGGTTCCTTCACTGAACGCCGAAAGCACTCCGATATGATTCACTACGTTCCAGAACCACAATTGTCTTCGCTTCGAAATGATGAGATTGACGTCGATGTGGAGGCAAAATTGAAGAACATCAGTGTATTTATGATGGCAAAGCAGTTCAACATCCCGACATAATCATTCCCGAGGAGTCACAAATGAGCGCACAAGAATCCGAGCAGGCCGCAACGACCGACTTTCAACTTCATGTTGTAAGAGAAGGCAGAAACGTGATCGATTACACGGAGCAAAAGTTGAAACGCTACGCAAAGATGATCAAGGATCCAAAACAACAGGAGGTTCTTCACGACCTGATGCACAAGTATATCGATGGATCTATCGCAATTTGTTGGAAGGGTGGTCTCCCTGCCTGGCTCAACATCAAGTAAGTTAGGCTTTGTCCTAAACAACCTTTGCTTATTAGGATAAAATTCCTGCATGAGCAATGCAGTAACTAACGTAATCTTTAAAAACGAGGCACGACGTAAACTTTTTTCAGGAATGGAGCTTGCCGCTGAGGCAGTCACAACGACCCTTGGTCCCAAGGGAAGGACCGTCCTGATTCAACGTGGCGATGAGGCTCCAATTGTCACAAAGGACGGTGTTACCGTCAGTAAGGCCATCAAATTGAAAGATCCTGTCATGAGGATGGGAGCCGAACTCATCAGGGAGGCGGCATCTCAGACGAACGAAGTGGCTGGTGACGGAACAACGACGGCAACTGTCCTCACCTTCTCGATGGTGAAGGAGGGCCTCAAATTATTGGAAGCAGGATATTCAGCCAAAGAGATGTCGCGAGGCCTTGAGGTGGCCCGTGGTGTGGCTGACGATCTCTTGAGATCTCAGGCCAAGAGGCTCACAACCTCCGAGGAGATCGCTCAAGTCGGTACGATCTCTGCGAACGGCGACCGGAAGATCGGTGAACTCATCGCCTCGGCGATGGAGAGGGTCGGTAGGGATGGGATCATCACCGTCGAGGACGCAAAGGGAATGTCGACCACACTCGACGTGGTGGAGGGCATGCAATTCGACAGGGGTTACCTGTCTCCATATTTTGTCACAAACACCGAGAGGATGAACGTCGTGTACCATGACGCAAGGGTCCTCCTCACCGACAAGAAGCTGAGTACGCTGAGGGAACTCGTTCCCATCCTCGAGAAGGTGATGCAATCACGTCAGCCTCTCGTCATCATCGCAGACGACATCGAGGGCGAGGCGTTGCAGGGTCTGGTTCTTAACAGGGTCAATGCAAACCTTCCCGTCGTTGCAGTCAAGGCTCCGGGATATGGTCAACACAGGCACGACCTCCTGTCAGACATTTCTGTGTTGTCAGGCGCAAAATTGGTCTCTGCATCGACTGGAACGAAGATGGAAGGTCTTGGATTGACCGACCTTGGCACCCTGAAAAAGGTCGTTGTGGACGCAAAGTCTACCACTTTGGTCGGAACGGGTGCCACACGAACCCTTGTTGATGAACACGTTTCCAACCTTAGGATGCAGCTTGACGACGTGACGTTAACAGCCGATGAGGTGACAAAGCTGAAGGTGAGGATTGCAAAACTTGCATCGGGCGTTGCCATCGTGAAGGTAGGTGGGGCCACAGAGGTGGAGATGGTGGAAAGAAAGTATCGAATTGAGGATGCCTTGAATGCGACACGAGCCGCGGCGGAAGAAGGTATCGTGGCCGGAGGCGGAATGGCGCTTGCAACGATCGTTGACGCCTTGAGGGCGCGAGTCTCACACCTGACCGGTGACGAGAGCATAGGCGCAGGAATCCTGTTGAAGGCGTGTCACGCACCGATCAGAAAGATAGTTGAAAACGCAGGAAATTCCCCCGATGTTGTTCTCAAAGAGCTTTCGGGCACTCACCTAGGCTATAACGCCGCGACGGGTGAGTTTGTTGAGCTGATTGAGGCCGGTGTCATCGATCCTGTGAAAGTTACACGCACTGCGTTAAAGAATGCATCATCAGTGGCAACGACTTTCATGACGCTTGACGCTGTCATTTTTGAGGAGGAGCACGATGTCTGATCCTGAGTTGGTACAAAAGATCAACGATGATATAACCAGTGTCGATTGGTCGCAGACCTCGGCGGCCGAAAGAAATCGCTTCGCTCAGGCGATGTCGACCTTTGAGTTATCAAAGACGGCACAGTCGACCTCGAAGGTCGTGTCAAGTGCCCGCTTGAACTCGTTGATCCTTACGATGCTTGTCACAGTAGTATTGATGCTGGTTGAGGTCGACTCGGGCATCATCCTGGGTGTGTGTCTATCGATGCAGGCGTTATTTCTTGGCCTGAGCCAATTGGTGGAGTACGGTGCCAACGTGTTGTGTCAACGTGCCGAGACCTCGCTGGTCGAGATCACGACTCGATTGAAGGAGAGACATCCTACAAAGGAAGGAACCGATGCTGAAGACATCTTCATTCTGTGAAGACCGGCGACCTCGTCATCTTACGTAGAAGATGGTCGTACAAGAGTGTGTACCTCGGGATCATCTTGGGTTACGATCTTTTTAAGTATGTCGTCTTCTGGTGTGAAGACGGGAACTATGTTTTGGATGAACACTCAAAAGAAGAACTCTGCGTTATCGAGGATCATGATTTGAGAATTGCGTCGGACAGATGGAAGATAACAAACCCGTAATTGGAGACCTCGTTTTTAACAAAAAACGAGGGTTACACGTAAGACCTGCGATACTCCTTGCGGTGAAAAAGGCAAACAACGACGTTTTCTCTCACTTACGAGACTATCAGGACGTGTACTATATTCTGATGCATGATGGTCAAGTAGAGGGTCCTCTCTTCAGGACAGAATTGCTCAAGGTATCTTAGTTGGTCACGGTCGTGATTCTTTTTATATGTACCTTGATCAGCGTCCTGAGACGTGAGATGAGCACAACGACGGTTCCAAATTGTATGTTCCTTGCGTCAGTGACAATTCCGACGTCGCCGGACTTCAATTCATACCAGACGATCTCGCCTCTGTCGTCTTTTAACAAGCCGGGGGCGAGGTATGTTTTCCAGATGACGTTTTTTTCGTTCAGCTCGAAGCACACAAGGTCACCTGGCTTTATTGAATTTTGCGTCATAATTTAAATAGCGTCATTGGGTACCTTAATTTAAACAGGTTCCAAATTCTTGGTTAGAATTACGACAAGATGTAATCTGCGAGCATAATTACTACATGATAAATTTGCTGAAAGATTTCATCAAGGAAGAAGTTGAAAGAAACCTGAGGTGGTCCGCAGGCTTCTACGGTGGTGGTAACATAGGCAAGGGAAGAAAAGGAAGCATAGTGCCTCCTCCCGGCCTGGGTTCAGAGAAAGAACAAACAGACGAAAAAAATGGCAAAAAAGAACAACAAGACGACGAAGAACGAGAAGAGAGAAGACGCCGTGGAATTTCACGGAACCATTGAGGAGGCCTTGCCTGCCGCAATGTTCAAGGTCATCTGCGAAAATAATCATACCGTCCTTGCGACGTTGTCAGGCAGGCTACGGGTGAACAACATCAGGATCGTTCCTGGTGACACTGTCACAGTTGAGGTTTCTCCATATGATCTTTCCCGAGGAAGAATTGTGTGGAGAGGATGATACATATCTGAATGAAGATCACAATCGGACGTCTCAGAGGCATAATCAGACAGGCAATCCTTGAATCGGGTGGCGGTTATCCTAACCCGCCTCAACCCTTCAAGGGAACGTCAATGTCATCTGACATAAACAGCAGGGAGGCATTAGGTCGTCTCGAGTTCGGTGAACCTGAAGAGCAGATCGCCGATCATCTAATGGAACCGGACCTCACGCCCGAAGACTGCCACGGTCCGGTTCCTCCACAAAAAAAGGATCCAGGTGTGTTCCAGGATCCTTTTAGTCGTGATTTTTCACCTCTTCCTAAACCGCCTATCCAACGTTGACTGTATCATGTTGTGAAATTTAAGGCAGGTTCTGATCCGGCTGTCATCGTTAAGGTCACTGTTCCTCCTGACGTGATGTTTGCCCCGAGGTCGAGGTGCATAAGCACGTAGTTACTAGCGGCTGTCGTCGCTATGACCACATACCTGAATGTCGTAGGTGACGCCGGCGTCCAGCTCATGGATCCAACGCTGAACTTTAATTCAATCGGCGGACCAGCTTCAAAAGTCACCGTGACATTGGGCGTCGGATTTGTCAAAGAGATGGCTGTTCCCACGTCACCAATCACGTTGTGACTTTCTTCATAAGCTCCTTCAGCTTCCGTAAAAAGCTTTGCAGTGCACGGAACGACGAGGCTCGTCACAGTCCCGCCAGCGTTTGGTGTTATGTTGTCTAACATCGCATTCATAAAAAACTTTGGATAAAACTTCTGTGTAATTGCCATATTCTCCTCTTAATTTAAAAATTGACGGTTCCTGTGCTTGATCCCCCACCGGGGTAGATGATCACAAACTCTCTTGTGCCTATGAATGATCCTGCACTTGCATCAGCGTCTGAGCCTCCCCACGTGATTGCATCAGAGAAAGTAAATTCTCCAGACCCAGGAATCTCCGTTGTTCCGTTCCAAGCAAGCGTGTCTGTCAAGGTGAACTCAGGAAACTCTTCAGGTTTCTCGTAAGTGCCTTCCCATGGAATCGCGTCAGACATTGTAAATCCTGGGAATTCCGCAGGTGTCTCGTAAGTGCCTTCCCACGTGATCTCATCCACCACGGTGAATGCTGGGAATTCTTCAGGTTTCTCGTAAGTGCCTTCCCATGGAATCGCGTCAAGGATAGAAAATTCAGCGATCTCTACCATGGGAGATGCGCCACTCCACGTACGCTCGACGTCAGACAACAGGAGTTCACCGGCTCCCGCACAATTTCCTGGGGATGTATCCTTGAAGACGTCCATTGCTGCAACCGCAAGATCACATAGGTCTTCTGCGGTTTCTTCGCTGACGATTCCTCGCAACCGCTTGAATTCCATGCCGGCCACATAAATCACGTGAATTGGCAGGTTTACGATTGCACCTGCGACCTCAGCGATGGAAGGCGCACCGAACTCCGGAAAAACAAACAATCCTCCGAGGCTTTTTGCGTTTGCGTAGACAAAATCAATGTCTCCCATCGGATTTTCTTCCCCACTGAACCCACGAGTGTAGGCGAGGCTTCTCAGCTCTTCCATCGCGTCTGCGGTGGCTTGTTGTCCTGCGTCTCCAAAGACGACCCACACGGGTCTACAGGTACTCGTCATGTAATCGAGCCACCCGCCGGAAAAATCCAGCGCCCACGAAAACCACAGGTACCATTCATCTTCATCAAAGACACTTGCAAGCATGTGTATATCTAGCGACTTTGTCGGTTTATTCTCGACAAAATGTGATGTGTTCCACAAGATTCGCCTGAGACGATCTCGTCTCCCACGAGGAGGAGACAGTCGTTCCCAACTTTTGCCAAAACCAGGACGATTGTGCTCCCCTCATGATCGTCTAATTGATCAATGAGCATGTCACCTGGCATGGTTTCAATCATGACATCTCGTGGTCCCATTGAACTCACCTCACTTCCGTGAACACCTGCGAGTTTTTCACCGTGGCGATCATGATCGACTTTCCGTCAACGAGTGGGAGCCACGAAATCTCGACTCCTCCTTCGCGTGTGTTGCTCGACAGTATCAACATCAACTGTTGGGTTCGTGAAGAATAAACGAGGTCACCGGGAACGAGGTCACCGGCGGGTATGTCTCTCATCTTCTTTCCACGCGGGAATGTATGAGAAACTTGGAATCACGGGTCCAGCAGTCCACAATTGTCTCAGGCGACTCCTTTGTCTTGCTACCAAACCAGGTCAGTTCATACGCCGGGAACTCCGGAAATGCGGTGTCGTTGATAACTTTCTTCGAAAGAAGGATCCACGGCCGTGACTTTTGACCGTGAAACCAGAGATCACCTGGTGTTAGAGATTCTACACTGACTTTCATTAACAAAATATACCCCAGAAGATAAAAATTCTACAATTGCAATATATACTTACTCATGTTACCGGAGTAGTAAACATGAGATTGACTTCAGGTCTGTTGTACGGCCTCATCAAGGAACAACTCGAAGGTGTTGACGGTTCTTCAAACCCAGATTTTTCAAACTGGAAGATAAACGCACACCACGTCACTCTGAACATGGGCTCTTGGAAGGGTACCCAGCAACTGGGCACCTGGTTTGACATTGAGGTCGACGGACTGTACTTCGACGACAAGGTTGCTGCGGTGAGGGTCACAAACCTATCGAACCAATCGGGTGATCAATTGAGTCGATCCGATGATGCCAAGATGCACATCACGATCGCCGTGAGCCCGATCGGCACGGCGAAGGACTCCAACTCGTTACCTTGGAATAAGAGTCCCAATCAACGGATTAACATGACGTTGAAAGGCCAGCTTCAGGACCCGAAAGGTAAGGATGGTGCGTACAAGACCGACGGAGGATATTCTGGCGTGGTGTTGGATCAGGATGATCACGGGAAATTGCTGAAAGAGCTTGCCTTGCAGGGCTTCAACTTTCCTGAAAACCTCGCGCAGAAGTGGGCAGATGGGTCACCTACATTCAATGCACGTGAGTCATTCAAGGTACCCCTCACACGCATCCGCTCGATGATCAGGGAGGAGCTCTCAGGTGAAAGAAGAAATTGAGGCAATGAACCCAAAGTCGATAATTTTTGAGGTGTTCAAGCGCCTTCTGGGTGAATCTACTCAGGGGACCCTTGCACTCGCCGTGAAAGACAGGGGAGACGCAATAGACGCTTCTCTGTACGAGGCCAACGAAATGATTGACGTTCTCCGCCGCGTGGCGGACGCGGGAGAAAGCGAAGCGTTGAGGCTCGCCAAGTCGGCGATGAGAGGTTTCGTGAGAATAACGAGACCCGGCAGGACCCTCGGTGACTGCGAAGGCGCGTGGGTGGTCTCAAAGATCGCAGGCGCCGGTTATGGACAGGTGCTGCACTCCGTCGCGGCCGCGTTGAGCCCGAGCGGTCTCATCATAGCCGACAGGCACGTATTGAGCCCGAGCGCATCAGGATCGTTCAGAAAGTGGTCGGCTGGTAAGGAGAGGTTACACCTCTCTCCCGGGTGCATAACGGCGCCGAGGAAACCAGGAGGCACGTTGGACCTTTCGTCGAATCCACGAGCAGGCCTAGACACATCAAAGAATCCTGAACACCTCAACTATGCGTTCAGGGCAACACAGCACGACATTGACGTCCTGTACGACCTGACGGGCGCTCACTTCGAATTGCAGGAGAACGATGTCGTCGCGCAATTAATGGATAACTATGGCCCCGATTTCTTTGAGGACGTAGTTTTCCCATGACCGACTTACGTGGAGACTCTTGGAAGACCCACAAGGATCTGCAAATGAAAAACCTTATCGCTAGATACGTGAGACACTCTCTTTTTGAAATGTCAACGAGATATAAAAGAGAGACTGGAAAAAGCCTTCCAAGGTGGAGGGATCGTATGTACGAATACAACGGTCTTCCGGGGCATTTTGTCCACTTTTCTGATTATCCTAAGTTTGGTTTAAACCCAATAAATCGATATGGTACGCCGACAGGCTTCTACTCCTATCCGATGGATGTTGACTTCATGTCAGACTTTGCCCGGGACAGAAAGTTTGCAATCATCTTCAAATTAAAGCCTGAAAAAAATTACCTGAAATTCCAAAGCTACAATGGTTTTCAAGCAGATCAGGAAGAGCTCAGGAAAAAATATGAAACTGACGTTCTCAAGTTCCAGGGACTGAACGGACGATCCCAGGGTTGGGACAATTTCGTCAAGGAAACGAGTTTCAAAGCAAGGTTCAATCGCACACAAATTGGTCAACTGTGGAATCTCACCCGAAATCTGTCTATCGTTCTCACAAGCCCAGAGATGGGAGGCCTCGGCGACGCAGAGACCACGAAAAATCCCGGGTTCTCTGAGGAAAAAGAGAAGAGGCTTGATGCGTTAAATTGGGCATTCAGATTTATGAGAAAAAAATCAGGGAATTCTTCCCATAAGCCCATCACGTATCGGGACAAACAAAGTGCAATTCAAGAGTACGACATGTATCTCGACTCTAGTTATGCGAATATTGCAGGAAAGACCCACGATCAACTTTCACAACAAGAGAAAGAGCAGGCTCTCTCAGGTGTAACAAAAAAAGAACTCCAGATCGTCCAGGTAGACAAAGATAAAAAGTACCAAATTGATCGAACTAAAGCTGATGCGCTCAAGTACATACCCCTGAACACCACCTTTAAAAACATTCAGGACAAATCCTTTGAAAAAGATTTCGTTGTCAACTCTCCTGCGAACATGTGGGCAAAAATACTACACAATGACCTAAAGTACGACGGAGCGATTGACGCCGGAATGGGCCTGATCCACCCAGAAGAATCAAGTCAGGCTGTGTTTTTTTCGACAGATTCGGTTGAACTTGTCGAAATCATTAAAAAGTCAGACTCGACCATCATGACGCCATCTTCAATCTCACTTCAGAATACCGATATGTTCTACAACGGCGTCATACACTTCGATCTCGTTGGATTGAACCTCAACGGTGTTGACTTCCGATCATCAACCGGAGTCTCAAGGGAGATAAATGGTTCCACGCTGAAGCAATGCGAATTCGAAAACATACGTTGGAGAGATTTTGTCATCAGGGATTCTGGGTTTGTTGACTCTATTTTCGTGGAAGCTGAAATCATTGGGTCAAAGGCCTTTAGATCAGATTTCAGCGGTACTGACTTTAATGGTGCAGTGATCACAGGGTGTGTCTTTGACAATTGTGACTTTTCGTTCTCAAACTTCTCTCCCAAAAAACTTGTCGAATCAAAGTTCAATCGCTGCAATTTTTCTAGAGGTGAAGCGTCTGGTTTTGACGCGTCGAACATAATTTTCACGAGAACAAAATTCACCGACTCTCAGCTTCATTCGGTCACCACGACGGTCGGGATCGTTACGTTCGACGACGTGAAATTTTCAGGTGGTTTCCTCGAAAATTGCACGCTGACCACCCAGATGAAAAATGTCGAATTCAATGGTGCGAGCCTCGATAGAGTGATCTTCCTCGTACGCAACGCAAATGACATGGCGGGTTGCAAGTTTACACGTAATTGCTTTCTTCAAAACGTAAGAATCGTCCCTATTTCTTCTATCAAGGCAGAAGAAATAATCCCTCCCGTTGGAACAAAAATCCGAGACGGATTTCTCGTGATCGCTTAAGACGGGTGATCTAAGTTGGATCACCCGTCTCATGGTAAATAAACACGCAACCGTGATCCGATTCCCAGCCGTCCTTTTCACACCATCGATCAGGACTGCCTTCTTCTCTCGACTGCGTCAAACTCGTCCTTGGAGTAGTGTTTTAGCTCACCACTTGGCAGTTTGACAGTGTACCCTGACACTTTACCCAATCTGTCATAGTGTGGAGTCACGTTCTGGACCTGTGTGGTTACACCGCCTCTTCGTCTTACAGGATTTCTTCCCTGCTGGTCGGCTGAAATTGCCTTGTTAAGCATTCTACGATCCTGCGCAGAGTTAGGGACGTGCATTCCCACGGTTCTTGGGACGTTACCTGAGTCGTCAAGTTCGACGTGTTGTGTAGCGGTCACCTCTTTCTCCGGACCCACATCACCGGAAAGGTGCCAATCCCAATCCCCGTTGGGGGTTAGCGCCATGACGAAGTCAGGGTTTACCTTATGTGCCTTGCTCCTGAAACCAACGCCCCGCGTTTCGTTTCCGAACTCGTCCCGCTTCGGGTAAAAGTACTTTTCCTGTTCGTACCTAAACCCAGGATTGTTCAACACGAGAGGATATACGTCTGCGATCTGTCCTGATTGCTCCCAGTTCCTCATCGCCCTCTGCGAGTACGAGGCCTTGTGAGAGGCAAGGTTCTGTATGTGTTGTGGCGCCATGCGAAGCCTGATCCTCATCACTTCCTCGGAAGAGATGCGTCCTGTGGGATTTCTCTTCCTGAGTGCACGTATCTCGTCCTGTATCCTGGGATCGTTCTCGGAAGGAATATATTCCTCCCAGTCGACTCGCTGCAGGTTGTGACGTCCCTCAGTGAGGGTTTCCTCGTTGAGGCGATGTAGCTCTTCCCTGATGATTTTTCTCAAAGTTCCGATCTCAATTCTCATAGTAGTTTGTCCTTTTCATTAATTATGTAGAATTTTACGAACATGGTGATAAATTATGGTCCACGTACCGTAAATTTTCCGTATGAACGGAGATGAATTTCCAAAACAGCCATGGAAATGGAGAGAAAAAATCGTGACAAAAGAAGGAGTAAAATATGATTCTGACAAACCCGATTACTCTCTTTTGCCTTTTAACGCCCTAGATCAAATCGTGAAAGTTTTGACGTATGGGGCAAAAAAATATTCAAGGGACAACTGGAAGCGTGTGCCGGAATTTAGGCAACGTTACCTTGCCGCCGCCTTACGACACATCTCTGCGCATGCAAGGGGTGAAATCAACGATCCGGAGACCGGGATTCATCACCTGTCGCACGCTGCGACATCGTTGATGTTTCTCGTCGAAGACGACATGACCAAAGAAGGAGAAAAAAATGCTTGAGCACATTGATGACAGCAATTTCCATGAGTTTATGGCGTACCCAAACGTTTTCCTGATGATCGGAAAGGAGGAATGCGTACCATGCAAAAATTGGACCGAGGAACTAATCAACAATTTATTGGATTCCCCTGAGACAAACGGCCTTGCGTCCGACGTGAGACTGTCGGGCCTTCCGATCAGGTGGGGAAAGGTCACCTTGGGAAAAGGTAAGCTCACGGAGTTCAAGAGAGAACATGGGATGTGGCTCTCCCAAGTGAGGGATCTTCCTCACAATACCCTATGGGTGGATGGATTCCTCACAAAGGAGTGGACGGGAGGAGGACACGATAGGTTGGTTACACGTCTTCAGAACGTCGGTCTTTTACCCATCACCTGATAACGAGGTCTCATGAACAAGGGTCACATCTCTCAATTCATAGAGAGAAATTTTCGTCACTTTAATGCAGCCTCCCTGAAAGATGCAGCAGTGGGCTATGAATCTCATCTCTTGGGGGGAGGTAAGATGCTGATCTCACTAGCAGGCGCAATGAGCACCGCAGAGATCGGCGTTTCTCTCGCGGAGATGATACGTCAGGACAAGGTGGCGATCATCTCGTGCACAGGTGCAAACCTTGAGGAAGACCTCATGAACCTTGTTGCACATTCTCATTACCGACGCATTCCTGAATACCGAGATCTCACACCCACCCAAGAGTGGGACCTCTTAGAACAAGGATTGAATCGGGTGACTGACACCTGCATTCCAGAAGAAGAGGCATTTCGTCGTCTGCAGGTTCACATCTACGACCTGTGGAAAGAAGCTGAGGTAAAAGGCGACCGTCGTTTTCCACACGAATTCATGTTTGAATTGATCAACAGCGGCGTCCTCAGGCAATACTACGAGATAGATCCTAAAGATTCATGGATGATCGCGGCGGCGGAGAAGAACCTTCCCATAGTCGTTCCTGGTTGGGAAGATTCAACCATGGGAAACATCTTTGCGTCATACGTTGTAAAGGGAGAATTGAGCGCGTCCACCGTGAAATCGGGGATTGAGTACATGGTGTGGTTGAGCGAATGGTATCGCAAAAATTCCTCCGGGAAAGGTGTGGGTTTCTTTCAGGTCGGAGGAGGGATAGCCGGAGATTTTCCGATTTGCGTGGTCCCTATGATGTATCAGGATCTTGAGTGGAAGGACGTTCCATTCTGGTCATACTTTTGTCAAATCTCAGACTCAACTACGTCATATGGATCTTACTCTGGAGCAGTTCCCAATGAAAAGATTACGTGGGGGAAATTGGGCATTGATACCCCTAAGTTCATCGTTGAGTCGGACGCGACCATATGCGTACCGCTGATATTTGCGTGGGTTTTAGGCTGGTAGATGTGGCATAAATATACACCATCCCAGACACATGCAATTCTGGTATCTTGCCGATCACGTGATCCTCAATCACTGACATCGCCATATATACATGGTAGGAAGAAGTGCGATGTCTAAAAAAATTATCACAGAAGCGACCGTGAGAAGGCTCATTCGCGAAGAGATC
>Ga0315906_10003780_pt1 | contig 19856 bp, 26 predicted proteins | sample LakEriMetagenome_4_FD_203526 | JGI IMG/M metagenome (GOLD analysis project Ga0315906, IMG submission 203526) | Freshwater fungal communities from buoy surface, Lake Erie, Ohio, United States - Buoy 2 MA122 | ecosystem: Environmental > Aquatic > Freshwater > Lake > Lake biofilm | place: USA... | reverse complement strand
CTTTACTTGGCTACACTCCGGCTACAACCAGTGCAGCTAGCGCTACCCTTTTATTTTCTAATGTGACTGGAAATACCGTAACAATTCCAGCCAAAACAAAAGTGGCTTCTGCCTCAGTTGTGAACGGTTTGGTAAATCAAATTGTTTTTGAAACAAATTCTCAGGTGGTAGTACCTGCTGGAACTAACGCTGCTCCTGGGCAAATTCAAGTCACTGCTACTCAAGGCATTACCGTAGGCGCTGTAGGCGCTGAAGAAGTTTTAGGATATTCAACCGGCTCATCTAATCAAGCATTTAAATTAGCGGAACAACCGGTAATTATAGACAGCATACAGGTGTTTGTGAATGATGTACCTTACACCTACAGCCCTTCTTTAATAGACAACACTGTGTTTGATGCCGTCTTTACTACAGCGACTAACTCCGAAGGATATACCTACGTAATTTTTGGAGACGGTATTGGAGGAAAGGTTCCTTTAGCGTCTCAATCTATAAAGGCTATTTATAGAGTAGGTAAAGGAGCTAGCGGAAATGTCCCGGCTTATACCTTAGAGAAATTTATCGATAGCTCATTTGTCGGTGTCACTGTAACTAACCCAGAGGATGCTTACGGCGGCTCGGATGAAGAATCAAATGATTCTATTAGAATCAACGCGCCTAGGGTGTTTAAAGCATTAAATAGAGCGGTATCGTTAAAAGACTATGCGTATTTAACTTTACAGGTTCCCGGTGTTTCAAAGGCTGCAGCAGATGCGTCTGTTACAAATAGCGTTAATATATACACTGCCCCATTTGGCTCTACGGGATTTGTATACGAAACTGCAAGCATAACGGGAGTTGCAATAACCGCAACAGGTGGAGGAGCAGGTACGGGCGGTATTACCTACACAGCTACTAATACTAATTTTGCTGTTGGAGACTACGTGACAATTACCGGTATGGTTCCAAATAGCTATAACGTAGTTGATGCTGTAATAACAGCTAGAGCTGGCACATCATTTACAATAGCTTCATCCGCTACTGGTACATTTTCTAGCGGCGGTACCGCGGTTGTCGCCACAGGATTAAGTACATTTTTTGTTGACCTACAGACCAAAATTTTGTCTTTCTTTTCTGATAAAACAGCCCCTAATGTTACATTAAACATCCAGGCTGGAATTTACTCAAAAATTAACGTGGATTTATTAGTAAATGTTATGCCGCAATATAAGCAAGAAACTGTGACATCTCAGATTAACGCAGAACTGGCAAATATGTTTTCACTAGACAATTCATTTTTTGCTGAAAAAGTGACTTCAGACCAAATAAGCAGCGTGCTTCGCTCTTTGCCGGGAGTGCAAAGCTGTGAGGTTGTGGGCCTTAGAAAAGCTAAAAATGAAAAGATATTTAGCGTAAATACTTGGGAACGTTCCGCATCGAATGTTGTAAAGCTAGTTCTCTATAGGAATGCTCCCGGTTCAGTAGACTTTTCTGTGAACGCAAACTCGTTGATAAGCTCAAAAATTCAAGTATTTGATGTTAACCCTACAATCAATACTTCAAATCTAAACACTGTGGTAGTTACTGCTGCCGGCTCTGACTTCATTAGTTTTTCAAATACCGGTGCCACTCAGACCGCAACTAGTACTGGAATTGGAGCGGGGAACTACGTGAGAGTACTTACCGTAGAGTCAATAAGTTGTGATGTAAATGAGGTTCCAACGCTTGGAACTGTACAAATTGTCCCTAGTGGCGGAATAGTTTAAGGAGAAACAAATGCCAGCATCGTACCCATCATCCCTACCTAGCTTTACTACAAAAGTCGATAACGTAGACTCAGTGGTTGCTGCTCATCCAAATGACCTACAGGCTGAAGTATTAGCGGTGCAATCCACCGTCGGCACCTCGCCTGTTATATCTGTATTAAACGCGTCGACTAGAATAAACAGCGCAACTAGTTTTAATTCAAGTCCAATAAGCACCTCATTCTCTACTGTAAAAGAAAGAATTTCAAACGTAGAGCGCGGGCTTATGGGAGTTGGCTATGTTCCAGCTATCGATGGAGGCTCTGTTAAAACAATAACCGCAACTGGTTCTACATCTACTGAAACCTTTTCTAGCATCCCCGGTGGGTACAGAAAGTTAGTTTTAGAGCTTGAAGTTAGCGCATATAGTACTGGCGGAGCCGTAACTGTTACTTTAAATGGAGTTACAAGCAATTATTCAGTATCAAGAATTGTTTATACAGCTAGCGGTGCAAATCAAGAGGACGAGGAGGTGCAGCCAAGCACGGCTGCTGCAGGTCTTTCGTTAGGAACCGCAACCGCTCTAGGAAACATCTATGTAGTCGAGATTCCTAATTATGCTACAAACAGAGCTTATAAGGTGTTCAGAGCTTTGGGTCCAACCCTGTCTTTAACGGGGTCTGTAGCAACCGGAACCGTAACATCGCTTACAGTTGCCGTAGCTGGTACACAAACTATACAGGCAACTTTGTATGTAGTTAAATAGTAAGGATTATTGATGACTACTTATGGAAATGGTTTATACGGCGGTATAGTTTATGGAGGCGTTAACTCGTCTTTAGTTCAACTTAAAGTTGAATATTTTAGTGCAAAACCTTATGCTCACAACGCTATAAGGTTAGAGTGGGCTTCTCCATCAGCAACTTTATGGTCACAACTTATAATTGTAAGAAACTCTTTAGGAATTCCGACGACCCCTGATGATGGAGACTTAATATTTAGTTTAACTAGTCCTACCACAAACTATTTTATAGACGATAGCACACTATTAGGTAGCGGAAAATTCTACTACTACTCCATATTCCTGCTTGATAATTTATCGGTATGGAGAAACTCAGGAAGCGCTGTTGGGTTATCTACCAAAGATTACGGCAGTTCAGAAAAAATGTACGAGTACTTACCCTCGCCTTATAAAACATCATCCGGAGCTCCCCTTGATGTAGAGGGTGATAATTCTGATTTAAAGGCCTTTTTAAAAACGTTTGGTTTTACTTATGACCAATTTAAAACTTACGTAGATAACGCCACTAATAGATACGACACCTCAAACTTGCATGGATTTTTAGTACCTAATTTGCTAAATCAAATGGGGTTTGCTTATGAGAATGAATTAGGAATCCAACAGGGTAGAAGACTAATTAAGTACTCGTCAAGTATATACAGAAAAAAAGGAACTACGGCTGGGATAAAGACCTTTGTTTCTGCGTTTACTGGGTTTAACTGCTCTATACCCGCCTTTAAAAACATGCTTTTAACTACCGATGCCGGCTCTTTTGAAGCCGGAATAGATGGGTGGAGAGCCGCATCTGGCGCTTCTATATCGTCAATATCAGGGTCTACTGAGACTCCTAGCGTTACCGCGCATAGCGGCGCTAAAATGTTAAAGGCACAAAGAACTGCCGGAACACAGGGTTCTATTGAGTTTACCTGCGGTACCTCTGTAAAAAAAGTTTTTATAAATGCTCAGACCCCTATTCAAGCCTCCGGTAGCTCAGTTACCCTAAAAACTTCTACAAACCACGGTTTTTCGGTAGGAGATATAATAGAGATAGCCGGATTAGTACCAAGTGGTTACAATGGTTCATATACAGTATCATCTATAAATGGTCCTGACCAGTTTACATACACAAATGCAACTACTGGTAATATAACCACGGGCGGTATGATTTCTAGGGACCTATTTGACGCAAAAACTATAGGCGTGCCCGTAGTGCCAAATACTTCTTACATTTTTTCTATCTACAGCCGAGCCAAAACAAACGCTAGATTAGTCTCTTTACTTGTCTATTGGTATGACGAACGTGGCCGTTTAATATCTTCTGGCAGCCCTGGCAATACAAACAACGACCCGAATTCGTGGACAAGGCTTTCTTCTGCTTCAGTTACAGCTCCGGCTTACGCAGCTTATGCAGTACCTTCAGTAACGGTTAATAGCGCAAATGCTGGCGAAGTTCACTATTTTGATTCAGCCCAGTTTGAGGTTGATATATCAGGCATTACTTCATACGTATCTCCAAGAATAATTGATATCTACTTGGAGCCTAATAGAACTAACGAGATACTAAACCCAAGCTTTGAAGTTAACGTCAGCGACTGGGGAGTTACAAATCTTTCTTTAACTCGCGTGTCTGGAGGAGCTATAACCGGAAGCTCATGGTTTGGCAGAGCTCAGGCATCAAGCGCAAGTTCTACTTTAACGCAAAGCACCTCTGTATTAGTTACCCCTGGGGTAGAGAATACGTTAAGTGCATACTTAAAAACAAGTAACACAGCCGGAGTTACTCTTACTATAGAATGGTTGACCTCTTCTAATACTTCTATAAGCACTGTTACTAAAATAATTAGCTCTATTGCTAGTACGTGGACTAGGTATGACTTTAGTGCGATAGCCCCTAGTAACGCCGCAAAAGCTAATGTTTCTTTTGTTTTTGCGGGAGCTGCCTCAGATGAATACGATATAGATGCCGTGATGTTTGAGAGGTCTAGCTATCTAAATCCTTATTTTGACGGCTATACAGGGTATCTCCTGATGGATGACGTAAGGTGGGATGGCGGAACTGTAGGTAAAAGAAGCATGTACTACAGAAATCGCGCCTCTTCTGTTATTAGGTTAAAAGCAGTTATCGAAGACTACCTACCGATATGGTCTACTTATGCAGTATATGTGGCAAATTCTCTGACTTGACGTCTTTTAATTTTTCTGTATACTGATATCTCCGTCCAAGGAGGTAAATATGAGACGAGTAACCATAGCGGTTATAGGTAACGCAAAAACAACTAGAGCCAACCTAGAGGCTCTAATTAGCGATGTAGTAGATTCTGTGGATGAAGCTATTATTGCAACTGTATATGATAAAGACCCTTCAGAGGGCCTTATCTGGGCTGAGCAGTATGCTCAAGACAAAGGGCTGGCAGTTCTTAAGTACCCAGAAAACAATTACGAAGGCCTATTGGCTGAAAACTCCAGGGAAGACCTAAAGTTCTTTATGCTTTGGGATGATGAAGACCCTGCATGTCAATTAGCGGCCTCAAGGGCCCAGGAAGCCCGTATATTGGCATATGACCTAACTGATGGGTTGATGCTCATTCCATTGGCTTCTGAACCCATTACAAGGCCGCAGAAACCACAAATTCCGGATGCCGAGAGTGCAGTAACTACACCTAATGTAGAATCTGTAAAATCTGCCGATGATGAGGAGCCGGAATCCGAGGAAGAATCAGACTACGATAGCGAGTACGATTTGGAGGAAACTCTAACTGTGCTAGTATCTGAACTTGGTAAGATATTTGCCCGCTCATTTGCGGACGAATTCAAGCGTATTATCAAGGAATAAGATGCCCGTAGAGCTAAGTAGGCAGGCTCAAGACTGCCTTATATTTCTGTACCTTAACCGTACACTTTCAATAAATCACCGTACCTTGATGGAGCACAAGGGCTTAAGTAGACGCAAAAGCCTATCCGTACTTCAAGAGTTACGAGACGCAAACTGCATCAAGATGACTAGAATAGTTGGTGCAGGGACTAACACTAAACTGGTAATGTCTGACGTGACCAAATCGGTAATGTCAGGTTATCGCCATATAGCAGTACAGCAAGTAAGCAGTATTTCTAATAGCTATACAGCTAGTACTACTAATATAGCTACAAATAAATTCTTCGACGAGGTCGAAGAGGGAGGAACTGAAGTGGGTTATGACTTTTTTGAGAACACATCGTCTGGTGATGATGAGCTTATTCGCGAGCGTGAAAAACATATGGCGTACAAAAAGACCGAGTATGAGGCGGCTCGTGAAGCAAAAGCTCAACAACGTCGAGACAAACATCGCTCAAAACTTGCTCCATCACATTGGACCTGCAAAGACGTTGCCCACGAGTTTGCCGACCGGATGTCAAACATCTGGTCAATCAAACCTTTCAGTGTCACTCAGTCCAGGTTTGTACAGGCACTCTCGGTATTCAGGAAGCAGCACGATACTAACGGTGAAATCGAAATCAAAATCATCGAGTTGTTCTTTGCGACGCTTCAGCCCGATAAGTACACAGACGGCAATCACTTATGGCGAGCGTTTCTCTACAAAGCGCCCTCGCTAGTTGTCCAAGCTCGAGAGAGCATTATGACTCAAGAGCAAATTGAGACTAATATTATTCGTGACCAAGAACTTACGGACCGTAAGCTTTCATTGCTAGATGAGGAACAAGATGTATAAGCCAGACGAATTACCCGCACGACGCCGGACTTGGGTAAAGATTGCCAGCATCCCTCCAGCAAAACTTGGTTGGACTATTGAAGATTGCACAGCAGTGCCTGAAAAATTAATTGATGATGTTAATAAGTGGCTTAAGGCTATATACGATAATAGAATTATTCGAGCCGAAGGTAAAAAGACCTGTGGGCTAGGTCTAATGCTTTATGGCCTACCTGGTCGAGGAAAAACTACAATGGCTAATATGCTTATTCAAGAGATATTGCGTAATGCTGAACCAAGTATTTTAGGTATGGAGCCAGGCAAGATAGTTTCTAGGCCGTGCTACTTCATAACTTACACTGGTTTGCTTGACCTTAAGGGTTCTGTGATGGAGGACCACGATTCAGACGATGAGCTTTTATACAACGGAATACTTGGAGAAGCGCATGATGACGCTTACAATGTCAGAGTGCTTGTACTAGACGATGTAGGTAAAGAACACGCTAGCGCATCAGGTTGGCAAAAGAATATGCTGCACCACGTTCTTCGTACAAGGTTCAATAATGGCTTGCCTACTATAGTCACTACTAATTTAAAGATTGATGATTGGGAAGCTCACTACGGTTCCGCAACTCAGTCTTTTGTGCACGAGTCATTTGTGTACATTAACATGGATTCAATTACAGATTTGAGGAAGTAGTATGAGCGACAAGAGACTGCTGCAAATATTTCTAACCTATACTCCAGGAAAACTAGGTCCAGGAATATTTGAGGTTAACAGCGATAAAGAAAAAAACTTAATATGCAACTGTCCGGGATTTCAATCAAAAAATAGCTGCAAACATACCGCACTTATCGAGAGTCGAATAGCTAAAAATAACGGAGTGTATCAGTTTGATTTTAGCAAAAAAATCACCGCACAGGAGCTTAGGGACGCCATGAAAACCGAAAAGGCCTTTAGAGAATTGGTTATAATGTATGGAAAGGTAGAGGTGTACTAATGAAGAATAATGATATAAGCAACTCTTTACCGCAACGTGTAATAGTAACTGCTGATGTAATTACTGATGAGTACCCATCAGAAAAAAAGGTGCTAGGCTTTATACCTGTCAAACAAACTAAACGTGAGTACAACCGGCTGGTTCTTAGTCACCTGTATGTTACATCCTTAAACAAAGGTATTACAATGGAACTCGTAAGTTTTACTCATTCGCAGGCTGAAATGAATGACCTTATGATTTATTTAGACAAGTTTGGTACCAACCCGTTCAGATACGGTTCGTCTTATAAATCTGTGGATACCTTAGTAAGAGAACTACCTTACAGGCCAGAGGTTATTGGCGTAATTGATATACCATCTAGACTACTCCGCTACGGTAGATGGGGAATGGATTTTCCAACACTATGAGTACAGAAGCAAAACTAATAAGCGCGGTAATTCAAGTTCGCGACCTATCACCTTTATTCGAAAAAGGCGTATCCGACAGCTGGTTTTCTAGTGACGAAGATAAAAGAGTTTGGACCTTCCTACGCACCCACTTCGCCAAGTACGGTGAGTGCCCCAGCCAGGAAGTAGTAACATCTAATTTCCCTGCATACAAGGTGCAGGAGCTAACAGACTCTATAGATTTTCTATTAGATGACCTAGTAGATAGAAGACGTAAGCTCTCGATTAGCAATACGTTGCGTCAGGCTGTAGAGGATATTCAAAATAGTAAAGACCACGAGGCTGCTTTGCTTACTATGCAGAGCGGAATTGTTCGCCTAGAAGAAGAGGGTCTAAATAAAACTTCTGATATAAACCTTATCCAGACCACAGAGTCTAGATGGGAAGACTATCTATTTAGAAAAAACAACCCAGGCCTACTTGGTGTTGCAACTGGGTTCCCCACAATCGACTCTGTTACAAATGGTTTGCAAAAAGGTCAACTAATTGTAGTTGTAGCAACTCCTAAAACAGGTAAGTCTACTCTTGCTTTGCAAGTAGCAAACAATGTGCACAAGCAAGGCTTGTCTCCAATGTTCCAATCATTTGAGATGACAAACCGAGAGCAGCAAAACCGATATGACTCTATGCGTGCCCTAGTGTCTCATAACAGACTTATATCAGGTACTCTTACAACGGATGAAGAAAAAAGATTCCAAGATGCCCTGTCCAGCATGTCTGAGGATGAAACAAACTTTTGGTTAGTAGATGCCGCCCACGGCATAACAGTGTCTGCTATACAAAGCAAGATTCAAACTTTGCAACCCGATGTAGTGTTTATCGACGGCGTGTACCTGATGCTAGATGAGCAGACTGGCGAGTCAAACACTCCGCAGGCTTTAACAGGAATTACTCGTTCTTTAAAAAGACTTGCTCAGCGCACAAACAAACCAATAGTAATTACTACTCAGGCCTTAAATTGGAAAACCAAAAAAGGCAAGGTGTCTACAGAATCAATTGGTTACTCATCGTCCTTTCTACAAGATGCTGATGTAGTGTTTGGTCTTGAGCGAGAAGATGAAAATGTTGATGATACTAGAACCCTAAAAGTTATGGCAGCTCGTAATAGCGGTAACGTAGAGGCTTCTTTGATGTGGGATTGGTCAAGCGGCCTATTCCGTGAAATGACAAGTGATGACGTATGAGACTAGAGGATATGGAAAGAGTTTTAAATAGACTCGACATAGAACCTATAAATGTAAGAGGCTCAGAGATTTTAGCTCTTTGCCCAGGCCACAAAGAGATTACAGGAAAAGAAGACAGGAACCCGTCCTGGTGGATTAACTCTGAGACCGGAGCCCACATTTGCTTTTCTTGCGGCTTTAAAGGCAACCTGTGGTCACTAATCGCAACCGTTCAGAGCTTAAGAGACGCTAACGGCTTTCTAGATTATGCGGATGCTAAAGACTGGTTTTACCTATCATTCGATAACATATCTCTCGACTCTAGTGAAGACGAGCAAGAGCAAGAGTCAATATTCAAAGAGGTAACAGGTATTACTGAGTCCAGGCTTGCGCTGTTTACCATGCCCCCAGACCACGCACTGACTGCCCGAGGCTTTACCCCAGCTGCGGCTGATAAATATCAGCTTTTATGGGACCGTGAGTACTCAAACTGGATTACGGTAATTAGAGACCCCTATTTAAATAAATTATTAGGATGGCAGGAGAAAGGCTTTTCTCGTCGTTATTTCAGGAATTACCCCCAAGGAGTAGAGAAATCTACTACACTATTTGGTTTCAACCGGTACTCTGGTGGGCAAATGATTGTTCTAGAGTCTCCGCTAGACGTCGTTAGGCTAGAGTCTGTAGGCATAACCGGAGGCGTTGCAACATACGGCTCTATGGTGTCTAAGACTCAAATAGAGTTAATCAAAGAAGCAGATGAGATAGTCTTTGCGTTTGATAACGACGAGTCTGGCATAAACGCCTCTAAACGAATGCTAGAGCTGCGAATAGAGTCTTGGTACTTTAACTACTCACACACCGACATGAAAGATATCGGGGCTATGAGTAAATCTGAAATACTCATCGGTCTAGATACCGCTAAACATTCTGTAAACGGATTAGGAGCACTAGAATGGCTTTCTTAGGAACATTACTACCGTATCAACCAGAGGCTGTGGATAAAATGATAGACCGAGGAAAGATGCTAGTTGCATACGACCTTGGTCTTGGCAAAACAGTTATTACAATCGCAGCTATAGAAGAGCTTATGGACCAAGGAAAAGTAACAGAGCCTGGGCTAGTAATATGCCTTTCCAGCCTTAAGTATCAATGGGCCTCTTCTATTAAAAAGTTTACAAATGGCTCAACACCATTAGTAATTGACGGTACCCCTGAACAAAGAAAAAAACAATACGAAAGAGTTTTAAGGTGGAAAACCAGTGGGATTGACTATGTAGTCCTTAACTACGAGCAAGTTGTGAATGACTGGGAGTATGTAAAAAAACTTCCACGAGGATTTGTTGTGTTGGACGAAGCTACTGCTATCAAATCGTTTAGGTCTAAGCGAGCTAAAGCAGTTAAGAAATTAGCAACCTGTGAGTATAGATTTGCTTTGACAGGTACCCCAATTGAGAACGGAAAACCAGAAGAACTTTTTAGCATAATGCAGTTTGTTGATGACTCTGTGCTAGGCAGGTTTGATAAATTTGACAGTACTTTTATAGTACGAAACAACTGGGGCGGGGTAGAGCGGTATAGAAATCTACCTACTTTACACGAAAGTATGAAAAAAGCTTCGGTTCGTAAAGCGCAAAAAGACCCAGATGTTGCTCCGTTTCTTCCAGAGACTATTTACAAAGACCCTATACAGGTGACCATGGACAGAAAGTCAGCAAAATTATATAAGCGCATATCAGATGATTTACTCCTAGACCTAGACAACGCTCAAACATTATTTGGAAGTTCCTTTAACATTATGGCTCATTATGGGTTTGAAAAGTCCTGGGGAGGACCCGCTGACGAATTACGCGGTCAAGTAATGTCTAAAATAGGTTGTTTAAAAATGCTAACTTGTTCGCCAGAATTAATAAAAGCAAGTGCTAAAAAGTTTAGGGACGGTAACGGCGAAGGCTCAGCTTACGCAGAACAGCTAGACCAAGAAGGTTTGCTGGACGGATTAGGTAATCCAAAATTAGAGTCATTTGTTTCTTACGTCAAAGACTTCTTAGAACAAGACTATAAAAATAAATTAGTCGTTTTTTGTTCTTATGTGGACATGGTTGATATAATAGCTAATAGGTTAGGTAGAGATATAAGTGTTACATATACCGGTCAACTAGACGCAAAGACAAAAGAAAAACATAAGAATGGCTTTAACAGTAATCCTAACATCCGCGTTTTTATCAGCTCTGATGCTGGCGGCTACGGTGTTGACCTTCCGGCAGCAAACATGTTAATTAACTATGACTTACCTTGGTCTTCTGGACTTGCTATTCAACGTAATGGCCGGATTCGTAGAGCTTCTTCTGAGTGGAAAACAATAGTCATCCAAGACTTTTTAACCTCCGGTTCCATAGAGATTCGGCAACATGAAGCGCTTCAACAAAAGAACGCTGTAGCTTCCGCGGTCATTGACGGAGAAGGTATTAATGATAAAGGTGGAGTTGATTTAAGTATAGGAACACTTAAAGCATTTCTATCAGACACCTCTGTATAAGGATTTTAATGCCAAATTATAATTATAAATGCCCTAATTGCGAAGCAACATGTACGGTTACCCAAGCTGTATCAGATGAGCCAAAAATACCAAAATGTTTAGCTTGTAATGAGTATATGGTAAGATTATATGGTTCGATATCAATCCAGCTAAAAGGCGGGGGCTGGGGAAGCAGCGGCTAATGACTTTTGAAGAATGGCTACAAATAGGTCTAAAAGAGGGCTGGTGCGGACCGACTGTTTGTGAAACGCATGATGGCCTACCCATGAGTATAGACGAAGAAGATGCTTATGAAAATGGGGAAGACCCGTGCATTCATATAATTCGACTTTACGATAGTCAGTTGGAAAAGTCGGAAGTAGAAAAAAATCACTCACCCAGTGTCTGGAGAGCTACCAACTCCGGGTATGAACTATAAGGAGAACTAATGGGTAAACCAAAAAAGGTGGCGCCACCGCCCCCAAAGCCAAGCGACGATAGCAAGCGCAACAACGGAAAAGCGTGGAAAAAGCGTCCTAAGATATTTGACAAGATTAAACGTCGCCTAGTCACTAAGGAAAAATAGTGAAAAAATTAATTATATTATTAGTAGTTTCCTTGTTTGCTATTGGTTTAGCAAGTTGCTCTAGTAACTCCGCCGGACCAACTCCCGGTCCGGCCCCTACGTATACGCCGCCGCCAGAGCCGGCTCCAACATATACTCCAAAACCAGAGCCAACCTACAGCACAGACGACTTATACGTTATGGCTATTCGTGACCAGTACCCCTATTATGCAAGCTTGTACAGTGACTTAGAGCTAATAAATATAGCTTCAAGTGCTTGTCAGTATTTTGACGAAGGCGGGACATTTGAAGAACTAGCTTATTACCTAGTCATGAGCATTGATGCCAGTGAAGACGCCTTTGGTTTTATGGGATTTGTAATCGGTGCCGGAGTTGCGGCTTATTGCCCAGAGTATAGTTATCTATTAAGTTAACTTACTAAAAGTAAAACGCCCTGCCTAATAAGCAGGGCGTTTTTTTAAAAACTAAGCCAAAGGCTTTGGTTCTTCTTCGTCATCGTCAGCGGTATCTAGTTCATCTAGGTCTCCGAAGTCACTCAAATCTGGAGTATCGGCAGCTGAGTCTTCTAGAGCTTTTTTAATGTCAGGGTTATCTTCGGCCTGTTTAGCTACAGCAGCACGAAATCCCTTTTCAATGTCTTGGTCAGAAATCATTGCATCCCATGCCAATTGAACACCAAAGAAGATGATGATTGACGAGAATACGGTTCCTACACCAACTAGGCCGCCCATAAGCCAACCGACGGTTGGCCCACCAATAGCGGCACCAGGTAGAAACGCAAACATGACTACACCGATTGAACGGACAAGAATGTTTCTTAGTTTATTTAGCATTATTTAATCTCCTGCTTGCAAGTCTTGCAAATTTTAGGTGCAACGGCTTGTGCAGGATTTAAAGCTACGGCTGGTGTTTCTTTAGGGGCTTTAACAGCTTTTTTAGCAGCTGCTTTTTCTTCCGCAATCTTCTTTAGAAGGAATGCGTGGGCGTCATATACTTTTCCGGTAATTCCGCCGCCAGAAATGGTAGACAATGTAAAGTGCAGGTGCACTCCACTGCTGGCACTTCCGGTTGTTCCAGCTCCGCCTACAGAGTCACCAGATTTAACTTTGGTGCCTATTTTAAGTGGAGACTGCTTATCCATGTGGCAATATAGGAAATAGTGTTTTCCTACCTTTAGTTCTATAACCCACCCTAAAACATCGGTCCACTTATTAAGAGTAATTTCTCCGTCACCAACAGCTGGAAGAGGAGTTCCAGCTTTAAATCCGTTGTAATCTACTCCACGGTGAGGGCCTAGTCCCATAGCTTTACGCTGGGCGGAATGTGAACCAAATGGGTCTGCGACTTTAGGAAATGGTAAACGGTAATTGGACATATAGGTTCCTTTCGGGTACCTATCTATTGTCCCTTATTCGTCGTCTTTTCGCAGGGGGAAAGTCGCCATCCAAATGGCTAAAGAGGCAATAATACACCAACCAACCACGGTTTTAGCAGAACCTTCTAGAACTACCCAAGCTACAAACATGCCTAAAAGAGTCCAAATTTGCCCTATAAGGTCTTTTAAGAACTTCATTACGGTTTCCTCCTTGCAGATGAGCTAGCGGCACTTGCGGAGCTGGCAGCACTGGCAGCGGCCATAGTCGCAGCTTGTGTAGCTACCTGTGTAACAATGATGGCAGAAATAACTACTTTTTGGGCTTGTTCTCGTACAGCAGGGGGCAGGTCAGCACCAATATTTGTTAATGCCTCTAAAGCATCAGCAAATACTTCTATAACCGCCCCCACCACAGGAACCTCAGACAATGGATTTGAGCTGAATTCCTTGGGGGGTATTATTTTGGGACAGGCACAAATATCTCTCTTGGTATGTATGCGCCATCAGCGAGGTATTTAGGCGCATTTTTCTTTGGTTTACGTTTGTCGCTAGCAGTTGGTTTAGGTATGTTTTTCAGGTCAATTTTTGCCTGCTCCAATTGTTTTTCTAAATCATCTACCTGAGCTACTGCCTGCTGTATTCCGTTAAATGTAGAACTGTACTCTGTTTTTAAGTCACGAAGGTTTGCTGAAGCTACTGCCTCGTCATCCGTACGGTTTTGCCATTCTAATTCTGAGTTATCCATTACGGTCTCATAGACATTGAGAGCATTCCGTTTTCCAGCTAAATCTTGACTTAGCATAGAGTATGTTAAATATTTGCCATCGTAATTAATCTCAGCATCTAGGTATACTTCGTTTGCTTGCTCTTCAACGGCTACTGCTTGAACATAAGCATCAGTTTTTTGGTCAAGAATAACTTTCTTTGCTGGGTCTTTTACCCAAGTTGCCTGAGCATCTTGAGTAAAGAAAGAACCAGGTGCCACTCCCCACTGGCCGTTCATAGGCTGGTAGTAAAGAGTAGAGCACGCACCACCACCCCACTCGTAGAACCAAGCGTCAATAGCGTAGGACTTTCCACCAGTAAAAGAAAACATACCAACTGAGTTAGCGCTACAACCTTTAAGAGACCAGTCGTTGATTACCTGTTGACCGTTAATCTTCATGTAAAAGCCGTCATCAGCCTGTGCTTGAAAATAAACTTTAGTCGTGGTTGGGTATGTAATGTAGCCACGATAGTGAAGCATGACAAAGTCCCCACCACATCCAAAGATACTGCCGCCACCCCAGTTAGCCTGAATGTTGTCTACCGATACAGTTTTACACTTGGTGTAAACAACGTCAGAGCGACTAGGTGGGTTACCGTACTGGCTAATGCCAACATAAACATCAACCACCAAACCTGGGGTTGTGCCTTCTCCTCCCACGTTTATTAATTGAGTATCGTAGTCAAACTGAGCATTGTTCATGTCAATTTGAGCGTTATCGGCATTTTGCTGGGCCGCTGAATAAGAGTCAAATGTGCTATCTACTAAATCAGCAGCATTATTTACTTCTAAAATAGCGCCAATAACTAATTGTTCAGCGTCAACTACTTCTAGATAATACTCATCGTAATCAGATTTATCAGATAGATAATTTGCTTCAGCGGTATCTAACGCCTCTTGAGCAAGAGTAACTTCAGTTTGAGCTGTGTTAATTAACTCAGCCTGAGAGTTAGACGAGTTAAGCCAACTATCTAGATTAGCTTGGGCGGTATTTAGTTGGTTTTGCAAATCATTAATTTTTGCCTGAGCTTCAGCCACTTTATTGTTGTAGTCAGTGGTTCCGTCAGCAGAAGCAGGGCTCACTGCAAAAAATAAAAATAATACCGACAATGACGATAAAGACAGAGCAAAAAACTTATTTAGTCTTTTCATTTTTAACCTTGGTCCCCTGTTCTTCTTTAGACTCCTCTACGCCTTTTAGCGCAACGGTTTGGCGGAATGCCGCGTTTATTTCGTTTAGTGTCAACTTTCCGTCTTCTAAAAATGCCAAAGAAAGCAATTCAATAACTTTAAATACTGCTAGAATACCGCCCATAGCTGCAGCGGTGAATAGGTCTACCTGCATGATAGAACCAGCACCAATAACGCCTAGTGCAGAGGCGACAAAAGTTGCGAGTATGCGCAACATTACATTTCCAAAAAGCTTCATAATACTTTTCTAAACTAGGGTTTTTAAGGGTCTAGGTGTGAAGACGCGTATAGTTAGCAGATAACTGCGCGATTAATTTGACAAATCAGGTCATTTCTATTGTCCACTATTCGGGTGTATTTTTTCCGGCTAAACAGGTTTTGACCACTAGTTTTTATGTTATGGTGTTATCCATAACTGAATATTGAGTCACTTAGACAATAAACGACCAAGTACTAACGATAAGGAAAGGTAGGTCGCTAAATGAAAAAGTACGTAATAGCAGTCAGCATATTGCTAACGCTTGTTGGCTGTTCCGCATCTGCATCCATAGCACGTGTAACCCTTAAACCGGTTGTGAAAACACAGGTAGTAGAACAAGACACATTCATTAGAACCGTTAAGACACATAACAACACTAAGCAGATGAAAAAAGTAATCAAATATCTAAAGACCCGAGTAGGAAAAACTCCATATGTGTTTTCGGGCTCAAGTCCTCGTGGATGGGACTGTTCTGGATTAGTTCGCTGGACCTATGAAAGGTTTGGGTTAGAACTACCGCACTCAGCAGATAAACAAGCTCATATAGGCACTCGCGTATCTAAACCAAAAGTTGGAGACGTTGTAGTATTTGCCTATCGTGGAAGCACTAATTTCTATCACTCTGCAATTTATATCGGAAACGGAAAAATAATCAATGCTCACAATGGCGCGAGTGACACAATCATTCAGCATTTGAGCGAGTATAAAAACAGTCAAATCCGATACGTCAGAGTAGTACCAACGCTGTAGTTACGGCCCCGCTGGTTTAGGCTAGCGGGGCTTTTAACTTTCTGCTAAACTCTTATTAGGCACGCCTATTGGGTGCCGTAAACAAATACTGTGCTTCGGGCAGTACTGAAGTACAGTTGTCGTCTAAAGGAGACAGCATGAAAACAACGTATGGTAATCCAGATGATTACAATAACTGGGGTAACAAAAACCCTTATGGTAAACCTCCAAAGAATCCTTATGGTGAACCTCTAAAGCCGTGGGACTCTAACCCACACGAGCCTTGGGGCAATACAAATACCAAAGGAGCGGCAATCCCAAAGCCGCCAACAATCAATGACTTATTTCCAAGCATTGATAGATGGGCAATCGGCTGGTCCCCGATTTTAGAAACCCTAAAAACCATGTCTGCGGTAAAACCAAGTTATCCGCCTTATGACATTATTGACCAAAAAAACGACACCACTGTCATCAACGTTGCTGCGGCTGGTTTTAGTAAAAAAGACATAACCATAACAACTGAAGAACAGGTGCTTAAAATTGAAGGCAAGAAAGATAAAAAAGAATCAGAAGGCGAAATCGTCCACAACGGCATCGCAGGACGTGATTTTAAACTCACTTTTGCCCTTGCTGAGTTTTACGAAGTAGACTCCGCCAAGATGTCAGACGGTATCTTGACCATAAAATTGGTCAAAAATGTACCGGATGAAAAGAAACCAAAAGTCATCGAAATCAAGTAAACTAGATGCATTAATACCCGGGGACGCAGGAAACGGTCCCCGGGTTGTTTCTTACCCTTTTGTCGGTACAGTCTGTTAAAATAGACGTATGCCGAATGCACCTAAAACCCCCACACGCACTATTCGCGTGTCTGACGAGCTCTGGCTTGCTGTCCAAAAAAAGGCAGCAGAACAGGGAATTACAGTCACCAGCATCCTTATTGAAGCACTAGAAAAATTTATTGCTGAAGGACTTGACAAAGACCCCGAATAGGCATTAGTTTTGTACTGCTAAAGGTTAGCAACCCACAAGTGGGTAGACTACAAAGGTACAAAATGCCAATTATCAACGAGACGCCAGATGGCGGCTTAGAGCCGCTTATCCAAGAAGTGCGTCAATATACAACCATTAAAGATGAAATTACCAACATGGAGGGTAGAGTTTCTACCTTGCGTAAGCGAATTCTAGAAAGAGTAGAAGAGCTTGGTGAAGAGAATGAAAAGGGCAGCATCGTCCTAGCAGTAGATGACCAGCTTTCTGGAACTGCAAACGTAGTAAAGCAGCGTCGTGTCTCTAAAGCATTTGATGAAGAAAAAGCCGACGTCATCCTAAAGTCAAAAAATCTTTTTGACTCATGCACAAAAACCACAGTGGTCCTTGACCCAGACGCAGTTATGGCTGCATACTGGGATGGTAAACTTACTGACGACGACATTGATGCAATGTTCCCTGAAAAAGTAACGTGGGCTTTAATCGTAGAAAAGAGCAAATAATGTCTAAGATGGCTCAACTATATGCCGCTCTGACAGAGCTACCGGACCAGGTTAAAGAGCAAATGGAACTTGGCGAGGTCTCACAAAAAAGTGAGTTTATGCAAGGTTTCTTTAGAGGCCGTTCCGAAGGTCTTTTAATAGGTCAAGAGGAAGGCGCATTCTCAGAGCGTGAACGCATCATCAAACTGCTAGAAAGAGATGTCTTGCTGGATTATCCACCAATTGAAGATGTTATTGCTCTTATCAAGGGAGAACAGAATGCAGACATTCCTTCCATTTAAAAGCTATACAATGACAGCTAATGTCCTAGACAATAAGCGTCTAAATAAGCAAATACTTGAGGGTTATCAAATTCTTAAAGTTCTTTCTAACAATGACCCTAAAGCCGCTTGGCGTAATCACCCCGCAGTAAAAATGTGGCGTGGTCACGAAGGTCAGTTGTGGATTTACATTCAGGCTATGGTGACCGCGGCTAACAGCCGCGGCATCAAGACTGACAAAAATGTAGAGAACCTAAATGCTTTGAAAAAAGAAAAAGGTAATAAATGGGGCTGGAGATTGCCGCGTTGGTACACAGACCCATTTACTCTTGTAAAGGTATTGACAACACATCAGGCTAACCTGTATCGTAAAGACCCTATGTATTATTCCGGCTTTGAAGATTCAGTTACTGACTCCGACAATACTCCGTGCTGCCCTACCTGTCAGTATTATTGGGTAACCCACGTTGTTAAGGATAAAAACTAATGGGGAATAAATTGACCCTCAAAGAGGTACTAGTAATAGTAGCTATTTTTGGCTCTATGATTGGTACTCTGATTTACGGGTTTTACCTAGTAAAAGAAGAACAAGAAAAAAACTGTTGGAACAAGTACACAACAGAATACGATGCAATTACAAATTGCGAAGGAGTAAATAAATGAGTTACGACCTACCAGGATATGATAGTTGGAAACTAGCAACACCATGGGACGATGAAGTCTCAGCCACCGCACAATTTGACTGTACTGAATGCGAAGAGTACAATGAGCAAGAAGTTATAGTTACTAGACGTGACGGTTACTGGGAGGCAGAGTGCTTTGAGTGTGGCGAGGCCAACTCAGGTGACTTAGGAGAATAATGAGATACGTAGTCTGTGAGCATGAGCTAACTCATACTAGGGGAACTCACACCTGCGATGGCTGCTGCGCTCAGTATTTACTATTAGAAGATGAAGATGACTGAAAAAGATTTTATTGACGAACTTTTTGGTGAGTCTTTAGATTACTACCCCGGTAGTAAGCGTAAGCGTAGAGACGCGCCTAAACCAGTTGAAATAGACCCCAGCTGGGAAAATGATTTTTACGAAAAAACTTTGCCAAATGGTAATGTAGTACAAATGTATCTGCTAGGCTCTTTGGCAAAGGCCCTAAACAGGCCCGTAAAAACTGTGCGGTTTTGGACTGAAAGTGGAACACTTCCAGCCTCACCGTATAGACTGCCATCTAAGATAGGAAAGAACGGCAAAGAATATGTCGGTCGCAGACTATACAGTAAAGCCATGATAAAAATCACTGTAGAACTTTTTGAAAAGGCTGGACTTTTAGACGTAAATCCTATAGAATGGTCTTTACACCGGAATCTTAGTGATAAGATAGCCGAGGCGTGGGAAACCATCCGCGCAGAAGAAACAAAATAAATAATCAATCAATTAAGGAAAATGCAATTATGCCACTTAACCAAAACGCCCCAGATGCCGCCAGCTACCTTGCCGACGACATTGATGCACGTCCATCACAGGCTACTGCAGCCTCTACCTCAGTCCAGTCGGGCTGGGAAGCAGCAGAAAGCCTAACCGTTCAAACGGACTTCCCAACGGAAGTTAAGTTTGAAGACGGTAAACACCAGGTCTTTAAGTTCTTAGATGAGAATGGACCTTTTGCTATCTACAAGCAGCACTTCCTAAAGCAGAAGACAAGCGGTAAGCGTTCATACGTTTGCATTGGTGCTAACTGCCCTCTATGTATCAAGCTAGAGGATAGACCAGAGAACAAGCGAGCTTTTACAGTCGTATCTCTAAGTTCAGAGCAGGGTATGCAACGCCAGATGCTTATTTCAGGCGCTCGTTTGTACCAGGCCTTACATGCCGCTCACTACTC
>Ga0315906_10003777_pt1 | contig 19870 bp, 14 predicted proteins | sample LakEriMetagenome_4_FD_203526 | JGI IMG/M metagenome (GOLD analysis project Ga0315906, IMG submission 203526) | Freshwater fungal communities from buoy surface, Lake Erie, Ohio, United States - Buoy 2 MA122 | ecosystem: Environmental > Aquatic > Freshwater > Lake > Lake biofilm | place: USA... | reverse complement strand
GATCGCCCGGTGCCTGCACTTCCAGCGTGCGGAAATAGCCGCAGATCGAGGGGCGTCCGAATTCGTTGTTGAAGGCTGCGGCACCGATCGGGCCGTCGAGCATGATGTCGAGCGCCGAGGCGATGCGTCCCGGCTTGCCGAGGTCGGCGACGCCAGGCGCGGTCTCCCACGGCTGCGCGAAGCCCGGGATACGCAGATGCGAGACCGAGAACCCGACGAGTCCGGCCTTCGGCTTGGCGCCGATGCCGGTGGCACCCTCGTCACGGATCTCGCCGCCGGATCCGGTCGAAGCGCCCGGGAACGGCGAGATGGCGGTCGGGTGGTTGTGGGTCTCCACCTTCATGAGGATGTCGATGGGTTCAGCGTGCGCGCCGTAGACGCCCGTCGCGGGGTCCGGGAACCAGCGCTGGCCGGCGCTGCCCTCGATCACCGACGCATTGTCGCGGTAGGCGCTCAGGACACCCTGCGGTGCGCGAGCATGGGTGTTGCGGATCATGGCGAACAGCGACTTCGCCTGGCGCTCGCCATCGATGATCCAGTCCGCGTTGAAGATCTTGTGGCGGCAGTGCTCGGAATTGGCCTGCGCGAACATCATCAACTCGACATCGGTCGGATCCCTGTCGAGCTCGCGGTAGGCGGCGAGCAGGTAGTCGATCTCGTCGGCCGACAAGGCAAGACCGAGTTCAGCATCGGCGCGGATCAAAGCCTCACGACCGGCGGCCAAAGATATGCGACGCAGCGGCCGTGCGGTCTCTCTGGCGAAGAGGGCCTGCGCCTCCTCCGGTGAGGTCAGCACCGCCTCGGTCATTCGGTCGTGCAGCAGCGCGGCCACGGTGGCGATCTTCGCCAGCGCGGAACCGCCTGCGTCGTCAGCTCCGCCGTCGCGGCGACCATCCGCCTGGCGCAGCCGGTACTCGATGCCACGCTCGATGCGCCGCACCGGCGCGAGACCGCAGACCTGTGCGATGTCGGTGGCCTTGCTCGCCCAGGGCGAGATGGTGCCGGGGCGCGGTACGACCCACAGGGCGACGCCCTCGCCGCCCGCAGCGCTCGCCTCAGCGGCGCCCGACTCGCGCGGCCCATAGGTCAGCAACGCATCGAGGCGCATGCGCTCCTCGGCGGTGAGGTCGCGGTCGAGGTCGACGAAGTGGACGAATGTCGCCTCGAGCGCCGTGATGCCGGGGAACGGCACCCGCAAGCGCTCGAGGAGCTTGGCGATCCGGAAGGGTGACAGTGCGGCGGACCCGCGGATCGCGAGCATGGGCTGCCGGGCCTATTTCTTCGAAGCGTCGCCCGCAGGCGGCGTGTAGAGAGGACCGGGGAACTGGGTGATGTTGCCGCCTTCCCAAGCCGTGATCTTGCTCACGCCTTGTTGGGGCACCTCGTCGATGCGCAGCACCGAGTGCATCGGCAGGAAGCTGCGCTTGACGCCCGCGAACTCGGACTTGATGCGTTCCTCGGACGGATCGAGCACCACGCTCGAACGCTCGCCGAACACCAGCTGCTCGACCTCGATGAAGCCGAACAACTCGCCTTGGCCTACCCTCCGGGCGTAGATCTCGTAGACCTTGCCTTGGTTGACGAAGACGACCTTGTAGATGTTCTTCGAGGCCATGGGATCAGCGTGGGGTGGGAAGATGGCGGAGAGGGTGAGATTCGAACTCACGTGCCGGGATTAACCGACCATCCGATTTCGAGTCGGCGCCGTTATGACCACTTCGGTACCTCTCCGGAGCCGGGTATTCTACCCTGCCCGGCCCCGCTCCGGAAGCATCGACCGGCGAAGCCGGAAGAAATCAGACAGCAGCGAGCCGCACTCCTCCGCCAATACGCCGCCGAACACATCCACACGGTGGTTCAACTGCCCGATGCCGAATACATCGACGATGCTGCCCGCCGCCCCCGCCTTCGGGTCCCAGGCGCCGAACACCACCCGAGAGATCCGGGCGTGGATCAACGCAGAGGCGCACATGATGCAGGGCTCGAGCGTCACGTAGAGCGTGGTGCCCGGCAACCGATAGTCACCGACCTGTGCGCCGGCGGCGCGCAGTGCACGGATCTCGGCGTGGGCGGTCGGGTCGTGCTCACCGATCGGGCAGTTGGCGCCCTCGCCCAGGACTTCGCTGCCCCGCACCAAGACTGCGCCGACCGGCACCTCGCCGGCCGCCGCCGCCGTCCGCGCGAGCGCGATCGCGCGGCGCATATGGTCGAGGTCGGTGGGGGGTGGGGTCGGCATGGCCCCTCAAGGGTAACGCAGACTCAACGCGGCAGGTTCGCGAGCGCCGGGTCGTCGGGGTTGATCGCATACCAACGGGCGAGCGCCGCACGCGCGCCCGCCTCATCACCGCCCTCACTTCGGAACATGGCGAGCGTCAGCAGCAGATCGCGGTCAGGCGCGCGTTCCGCCCCCGCAGCCAGCGTCTTGATGGCCTCGGGTCGTCGACCGGCGTCATCGAGCGCGAGCGCATGCAGATAGGCATAGCGGGGGAGATCCGGCGCGGCACGCACGGCCGCTTCGAACTCCGCCAAGGCCTCGGGTTTTCGCCCCTGACGCACCAAGGCGAGGCCCAACGACTCACGCAACGGCGCAGCGGCCGCGACTGACCCGAGCGCACGCAAGCTGTCGCGCAGCACGCGTTCCGCACCGATCTCATCGCCCCGGCCACGCAGCAGGTCGGCAAGGTTCGCCGCCGCAGGCACGAAGCGCGGCTCGATGCTGAGCGACTTGCGGAACGCCGCCTCGGCCGCCTGCGACTCGCCACGCTGCAGCAACAGGTTACCGAGATTGAGCTGCGACTCCGGACGGCTGAGATCATGCCGCAATGCAGCCTCATACTCGGCGAGCGCCGCGTCGAACGCGGTCCGATCGGCGCCTGTGAGACTGCCTGAAACCGGCATCAGCAGACGCGCGGTCTCGATGCGCACGGCGCGCACGCGATCGCGCAGACGCGGCGCGAGCAGGGCTGCGCGCGCCTCGACCGGCGCGCCCTCGTGCCGCGAGACCGCCACATGACGCACGAGATCATCGGCGTCATCGAGGGCTGCACGCAGCGCGGCGTCGGCGGCCGCGCTCGGATATCGCACCGCCAACTCGAGCGCCGTCGCCCGCACGATCGGCGGCTGCACAGGATCGGCGAGCAAGGCCTGCAGAGCGCGCGCCGCACCCGGCGCGGCGCGGCGGGCCGCGTGCAGCGCAGGCGCGATGCTCGGCCGCGCGCGCCAGTCCTTGCCATGCCAACCATCGAGCGCGCTCGCCGCCCACTCGGCGCCCCGGTCCGCATGACAACTGCTGCAGGCGTTCGGCGCCCCCGTGGAGGCCGTCAGGTCCGGCCGCGGCACCTTGAAACCATGATCACGGCGCGGATCGTTGACCATGTAGGTCGTGGCGGGCATATGGCAATCGACGCACTGCGCGCCATCTTCGCCGGGCTCGTGCCGATGATGCTCGACGACGTCATAGCGCGCCGGCGCATGGCACTGCGCACAGGTCGCGTTGCCCGGCAGTCGCATCTTCTGGGTGTGAGGGTCGTGACAGTCTGCGCAACCGACGCCCGCCGCATGCATCTTGCTCTGCAGGAACGAGCCCCAGATGAAGACCTCGTCCTGCTGCTGACCATCGGCGTGATACAGCCCCTCGCGCAGGGTGACAGGGAGGAAGTGGTCGAGCAAAGGATCGCCGGCACGCCAACCTTCCGCGAACTGGCTGCGCCGCGAATGACAGGCCGCGCAGACGGCGTCCCCCTGGGACCCGGTACGCGGCTGGCTGCGCCGGGCGTTGCCGCTCTTCGGATCGATCGGCCAGGTCACACCGCGCCGCTCGTGGAACAGGACGGCCAGCCCACGGTCCTCGCCTTTCGCACCGCCGCGGGCCCACTGCAGATGTCGCTCGCCGGGACCGTGACAGGATTCGCAGCCGACCGAGACTTCGGCGTAACGGGTGTCGTAGCGGCCCTTCGCGTCGTCGTAGCCCTTGCGCACATCCGTCGAGTGACAGTCGGCGCACATGAAATTCCAGTTCTGCGAGCGACCCGTCCAGTGCAGTTCGTCGCGATGATCGAGCGTCTCTTGCGGGTATTGACGGAACCAGCGCTGCCCGCCCTGCGCCTTGGGGCGCGTGTCCCAGGTCACCGACACGGCCTGCAGACGGCCGCCCGCCAGTTCGACCAGGTACTGCTGTTGTGGCTCGACGCCGAAGGTGTACTTCACCTCGAAATCGGCGAGCCGCCCGTCCGGGCCGTCCGTGCGGATGATGAACTTGCCGTCGCGCTTGAGGAAAGTCGAGGTGACCCCGTCGCGGGTGTGGGTCACACCGCTGAAATCGCCGAGCACGGTCTGCTCGGTCGCATGCTGCATGGCACGCTCGTGCTGGGAGCCTCTCCAAGCGGCATGCTCTGATCGATGACAGCCCGCACAGGCCGCGCTGCCGACGAACGCCGACGCGCGCGCGGCGGCGAGGGGCGAGCCCGACCCGCCGTGGGCGGCGACGGCTTGGGTGTCATCCTGAGGGCCGCCACCCCCGAAGCCGATGTCACCCCGCCACCACCACAGCGCGGCGACCACAAGCGACACGAAGCCGGCGGCGAGGCCGGCCAGCTTCAGGCGTCGAGCGGCGGTGTCAGCGTGCTGGGGCGGGATAAACAGCCTTCCAGTCGTCCTTCATGCTGAGGATCAGCCAACCCCGCTTCGGACCCTCGTCGAGGCCGCGGCGCAGTTTGCCGATATGCGAGTCCCGATCATACGCGAACTCGCGGGCCGCTTAGTTCATCTGAACCGGCACGCGTAGTCGCAGGCTGTAATCGCTCCTCTCACCGAAAGGTTGCGTGTAATTGAGACGCAGCACCCCGCTCTCGAGCCCGCCGACGAGGTCGAGGTATTCGTAGGTCGGCTAGCGGTTCTCGAATGTTGGGGTGTTCGCGAGCGCCTCGTAACGCGCATCCTGAGGCTAACCCCCCCTCGGAACAGCAGCCGGATGCTACGAAAGTTTAGTACGGACTCCCGCACCCACTCAGCGCACGACATGCCAGCTCGTCTGCCGCCCCGCGAGGTAGGTCACGCGCTCCCCATCGAACACCGCGTCCTGCTCGAGCTTCATCTGCACGATCTGCCCGCCCCACTCCGGTACGGCCACCTTCACATTGCCCTCGATGGCATAGACCGTGTTGGGGTGCAGCGGCCAGTCCCCCTGCCCCGGCGTCGGGCCTTGGTTGTCCCACATGCCGATGGTGGGGCCCGGCGCGTGGCCGAACATCCCGAGCGGGTGGGAGTACACGCTCGACTGGATGCCCGCTTTGCGCGCAGCCTCCAGCGTGCGCGCCAAGACCTCGTTGCCGCTGCGACCCTTGGCGAATTGGGAGGTGAGCAGGTCCTGCCAGCGGTTGCCCGTGCGCATCGCCGCCTCGAGGCCCGCGGGCACGCCCGCCTCGCCGAGCCGCGGCACATAGCCCATCTCCTGGGTGTCTGTGCAGAGCTTCAGGTAGCAGATGCCGACATCGGTGTGCAGCACATCGCCGGGCTCGATCACCCCACTGCCGCCGCAGAACGGCATGTCGGCTTTGCAGTCGATGCCCTGCCGCTGCCGGTTGACGTCGGGGAAGAACCAGATCGGCAACCCGAGCGACTCGAATCGCGCACGGATGTACCAGGCGACATCCTGAGTCGTGGTCACTCCAGGGGTGATGACCCGCGTGCTGAAGGCCTCGGCGATCACGCCGCGGGCGATGGCGACGATCTGCGGATAGACGGCGAGCTCGGACGCCGTGCGGGTCTCGAGCCAACGCACCACCAGAGACTCTGCGGGCACCAGTCGCTGCGCGTACGCCGGAGGCAGCACCTCGCGCAACCGGTCTCGCAACGCGCCCGTAAGGCCATCGGCGACCGGCCACTCGCGCGAGACATTGACACCGATGCGCTTCGGATCGCGCTTCACGATGACCTCGGCCAAGGCCTTCCACTGCGCATCGAGGTCACCACCCGCCCAAGCCGAATCGTAGGGTTCACCTAGCGGGTAACGGTTGACCGAGAGACGTTCCAGCGATCCATCAGGCTTTCGCGCGAAGACCAGCATCGTGGTGCGCCGCGCCGCAAAGCTCGGCTGCGGGACCAGCGAGAAATACACGGGGTCTTCGGCATACTCGCGATTGATGACGAGCCACATGTCGAGACCGCTCTCGGACATGAGCTGCGGCAGCAAGGTCTCGAGGCGCTCGCGCACCATTCGGTTCTCGGGTTCGATACGTTCGCGGCTCGACAGCACGCGGAAGCCGTCCGCCGAGTCGATGACGCGGCCCTGCGCGGCGACAGAGTCGGCGGCGCGTGGGGGCGCAGCGGATGCGGCCACGGCGATCAACGCCGACGCGAGGAATGCCTGGAATACAAAGGCGTTGCGGGACAGGGTAGACACGGTTCACCTCAGGTTGGCGCGCGCCATCGGGAATTCATCATACCGCGGGCCCGACACCGCAGGCGTGTGCCCCAGATCCAAACGCTCCCAGGTCCAAACGCCCCTAGGTCCGACGCTCAGACCCGACCGAATCGATCATCCCCGTTTAACTGATATACCGCGTACACCTCAGCAGCTGACAATCCGCTGTCGTCGATCACCGAGGTTCATGCATGAAAGCCCTGCTCTGGAGCGTCTCGTCAATCTTCACCCTCATCTGGACCGCAGTCGCCGCCGTCACGGCGCAGATCGTCGGCTGGGCCGCCCAGCAGCTCGCAGCTTCCAGCACAGGCGCTCTCGGGGACGCAGTCGCCTCGCTCACACTGCCCGGGTGGCTCAGCCCTTTCGTCGAAACCGCCACTTGGAACGCGTGGGTGCAGGCCATCGCCGGCGCGGCAACCGCTCTAGAGCGTGCGTTCCCTGCATTGAGCGGCGCGATCGACTGGCTCGTGCCGATAGTTTGGGTGGGCTGGGGATTCGGGCTGCTGGCGCTGCTCGTGCTGACGTTCGCCAGTCATTGGGCCCTGAGCCGGCGCGATCAACCCAATAGAAGATAGGCGACGAAGGTCAAGGTGCCGAGACCGCCGGCCACCATCGCCCGGCGCCGGTAGTGCGGTACGTTCCAGGCCATCAACAACCCGGACAGCAGGATCACCACGAGACCGACGGCCCACAACACCGAGATGCCCTTGGCGATCTCGCTGCCCTTGGCCTTGTGCAACTGCACCATGTGGCGCCATGGCGTCGTCTCCTTGACGACCAAGGTGGCACGCAACGGCTCGTCGGTCGGCTTCAACAGCACATCGCGGTCGGCGCCCGTCCACTCCAGCTCGAAGGATGTGCCGGCTTTCTTGAGTCCTGCCGACCCAGAGGGCGGCGCAACGCCGGCAGCGGCCAAAGACCGCTCGACGACTTCGATGAGCGCCCCCAGCTCGGGTCGCAGCGGTTCGGTGAGCTCGACGCTGCGGCTCGTCTCGTTGTAGGACCCCTTGATGGACAGGGTATAGAGCGCGCCGGTGGCCGCGAACATCAAGGCGACCGGCAGGAAGAACGCCGCCAACCAAAGGTGGATGGAGATGAGGGTGCGTTGCATGCGGGTCAGACCTCGAACGGATCGAGGTACTCGCGCACCCAAGTGCCCTCGACGCAATCGGCGATCTTGGGCCCAAAGTGCGCCAGGTGCGGCGTCGACATGTGGTGGTGTTCATCTGCCTCGGTGGCGAACGATTCGACCACACAGTAGCGGTTCTGCTCACGCAGCTTGAAGAAATCGAACCAGAGGATATCGGGCTCTTTCTCGCGGACGACCGCGGTCAACTCCTTGCAGAGCCCGACGAACTCGGCCTCGCGACCTGCCTTGACCGTCATACGCGAGACGAACGTGATGCGTGACATGGTTTACCTCAATTGTGAACGCTGGATCTTGTGATCATCGGACCGGGATGTCTTGCGTCTACGGCGCACCACGCGCACGCGCACGCAAGTAGTGCCGCAACGACTCGAGCTCTGCGGCACCGAGCTCCTCGAACCGGGGCATGCCCGCGATCTCGAGCCCACCGCCCTGCACCACCGCCTGGAAGGCGGTGGCGTCGAGGGAGAGCGCAGACGCCCGTAGATCCGGCGCATAGCCTGCCGCAACCGCACCGAGCCCGTGACATACGATACAACGCTCGGCGAACAGTACTCCGCCAGACTGCGCCTTGCCGGCATCGACGACGAACGCCGGATCATCCACCGGCTTCACCTGCTGCGGCGGCGGTGTATCGGGTAAGCGGGCGCGCCCACCCCGGACGAAGGTCAGCAATCGATGAGGATGCACCCTCGCCTGCCAGCCGTGCTGCGCAGCCAGCGAACCGAAGAACGCCGGAGCGGAACCTCCCCAACCGACTACGACGCTGATGTATTGCTGGCCACCTGCCTCGAAGGTGATCGGTGCTCCGGTGATGCCCATCTGCGCGTCGAACGACCAAAGCTGCCCGCCCGTCGCCGCGTCGTAGGCGTTAAACCGTCCGTCGGACTGTCCTTGGAAGATGAGCCCACCATCGGTCGTCATCGTCCCACCGTTCCAGAGTCCCGGTGTCGGCACCGACCACGCGGCGCGCTGCTGCACGGGATCCCAAGCGAGCAATGCGCTCTTGCCGGCATCGGGTGGCGCATCACCGACCGGCATTGCGAGCCCGGTGTTGAGCTTCGTGCTCTGCATGCCGAAGCGCTTCGGGTCTATGCCACGATCATCGAAAAGACTCGCCATCTCGAGCGTCGGGATGTACACCAGTCCGGTCTGCGCATTGAAAGACATCGGTTGCCAGTTATGCACGCCCATGGTCGACGGCCAGACCAGTGCCGTTGCCTCTTCATAACGGGCGCCCGGCACCTCGACAGGCCGCCCGGTGGCGAGGTCGATGCGCTCCGCCCAAGTGACCTTGCCGAACTTCTCGGCGGAGAGCACCTTGCCGGTCTCGCGGTCGATCACATAGAAGAATCCGTTCTTCGGTGCATGCAGGATCACCGGGCGCGGTCTGCCGCCGATCGCGAGCGTCGCGAGCGTGATGTCCATCGACGAGTTGTAGTCCCAGGTCTCGCCGGGGGTCGTCTGGTAGTGCCACACGTATTCGCCGGTGTCCGCATCGAGCGCAACGATCGAACAAAGAAATAGATTGTCGCCGCCGCCCGGGCTGCGGACTTTACGGTTCCAAGGCGAGCCGTTACCGGTACCGATGTACACCCGGTTGTACGCGGGATCGTAGGTCATCGCGTTCCAGGCCTGCCCACCGCCACCGAACTTCCACCAGTCACCGGTCCAGGTCTTGGCCGCCATCTCCATCGCGGCGTTCTCGAAGCCCGCAGCCGGGTCACCCGGCACGATCCAAAACCGCCAGAGCTGCTTGCCCGTGTCTGCATCGTAGGCCGTGACATAGCCGCGGTTGGCGCCGAACTCGCTGCCCGCATTGCCGATGATGACCTTGCCGTTGAAGAGCCGCGGCGGGCCCGTGATGGTCAGCTCGTTGTCCGGATCCACCGTCTGGGTGCTCCAGACCTGCCGACCATCGCGCGCATCAAGGGCGATGAGCCGTCCGTCGGTGGTACCGACATAGATCTTGCCTTCCCAGTAGCCGATGCCGCGCGGACCCCAAGTGATGCGCAGCTTGCGCTTGGCGACCTTGGTGACCTCCGGATCGTGGCGCCAGAGCAGACGACCCGTGCGTGCGTCGACGGCGTGCACGATGCTTTGCCCGACCGTGAGGTAGATGATGCCGTCGATCGCAAGCGGCACCGTCGCGCCATTGGTGACGCCTGGCAGGTCCAGTGACCACGCAAGGCCGAGTTCTTCCACATTATGTCGATCGATCTGACGCAGGGGGCTGGCATGATGTTCGCTGTAGGTACGTCCGTATGCGGCCCAGTTGCGACCATCGAGTTCGTCGGCGATCAGCCTTGCGGAATCTACCTTCATCGGCGCCGTGCGACAGCCCGCAAGCGCCAAGAGCGCCATGGCGAGCGGCACCACCCGCAACCACCCAAAATGCAATCCTGTTGCTGCCATGCCGACTCCTCCCCTCGATTCGAGGTTTGCCGCGCGGAAAGCCGCCGGAGGGATGATGTTAGCGCAATCGACCGTTCTGTTGCGCGAAGGACGGGACAACCCAACCGCAATCATTTATAAACACACTTGCTGTTTTTTAACCATTTGAGGTCTCGAATGAACCTTGTCCTGGCCCGTGCTGTACGCATCGCCATCGCCACCCTCGGCGCGACCGCCACCACCGCCTCCATGGCGCAGAACACGGGTAACGATCTCGTGCTGACAGAGGTCACCGTCACGGCGCAGCGCACGTCCGCCTCGCTGCAAGATGTGCCGATCTCGGTCACCGCCCTCAGCGCCGAAGACATCGACCGTCAGCAGATCAACAACACGCTCGATGTGATCTCCAAGGTCCCGAACCTCGTCGGCAGCAACAACGTCGGTCTCGGCAGCGCCACCTCGTTCTTCCTGCGCGGCGTCGGTCAGGACGAGTCGCTGGCCACCTCCGATCCTGCGATCGGCACCTATGTCGACGGCGTCTACATCGCCCGCCAGATCAACAACAACGCCTTCCTCTACGACATGGACCGCATCGAGGTCCTGCGCGGCCCGCAAGGCACCCTGTACGGCCGCAACACCTCCGGCGGCGCCGTGAAGGTGATCACCCGCAAGCCCGAAGACGAGCTCAAGGGCTATGTCGATCTGTCCTATGGCGACTATGACGCCTATTCCGGTCGGGCGATGATCAACGCGCCGATCAGCGACACGCTCTCGCTGCGCCTCAACGGCTTCGTGCTCGGTCAGGACGAGGGCTACATCAAGAACCTCACCACCAAAGAAGAGATCTGGGCGCCCGAGGGCTATGGCGCCCGCGCGCAGCTGCGCTTCCAGCCGAACGACGATGTCGACTTCACGCTGGCTGTCGAATACGCCGACGAGGAAGGCACCGGCCTCACCGGCTCCGACTTCGCACGCAACACCGACCGCAACCTCTTCACGGTGGTGAGCGGGCTGCGCGACCAGTTCGCCGAGACCGACCAGACCGCCGTCACGCTGGGTGGCACCTTCAAGCTCGGCAGCGTCACGGTCGAGTCGATCACCGGCTGGCGCGATCTCAACCAGCGCTTCCTGCTCGACCTCTCCGACGCCGCGCCGTCGCAGTACATCCTGCCGCACAAGAGCAACCACGAGCAGCTGAGCCAGGAGTTCGTGTTCTCGGGCGAAGCCGGCCGCGTGGACTGGCTGGCAGGCGTCTTCTACATGGACGAGAAGAACCGTACGGAAAACGGCGACGAGCTGTTCCTGTTCGGTGGCGCCGTCGCAGCGAACTTCCGCCGCGACCTGCGCAACGACAACGAGAGCTACGGCATCTTCGCGGAGGCGACCTTCAACCTGAACGACCAGTGGTCGTTCACGGCGGGCGGACGCCAGACCGAAGAGAAGAAGACCGTCAACAACACACAGTTCTTCGTCCTCCCGGGCGGCGGACCGCGTAATGTCGGCGGCAACAACTACCCGGGCGTCCCGGGTGGGCTCGTGCCCCTCTGGGGCAACCCCGAGATCCTAGCCAACGGCGAGCCGACCAAGCTCGACTTCTCGGAGTTCACGCCGAAGCTCGCTCTCCAGTACCGTCACAACGACGACCTGCTCACCTACGCGAGCTACACCGAGGGCTTCAAGTCCGGCGGCTGGAACGCCCGCGTCACCGATGTGCGTGACTTCGTCGCCTTCCAGCCGGAGACGGTGAAGTCGATGGAGCTCGGAGTGAAGAGCGAGTGGATGGATGATCGGCTGCGCGCCAACTTCACCTACTTCCAAGCCGACTACGACGACTTCATCATCTCGGCGCTCAACGATGCCGGCCGCTTCGTGACCATCAACGCGGCGGAAGTGAAGATCGACGGCTTCGAGGTCGAGCTCGCGTTCGTCGCTGCCGATGGCCTCGATTTCTTCGCCAGCCTCGGCCAGATGGACAACGAGTACAAGAAACTCTCGGGCGCCGATTTCCCGAAGTCCAACCAGGTCAAGCGCACGCCGGAGATGTCCTATCAGCTCGGCTTCAACTGGGATGTCGCTGTGCCGGGATTGGGCGGCAGCATCCTCACGACCGGCTCGTTCTCGCACCAGGACGAGTACTACAACGGCCTGAAGAACGCGGCGGTCGAGTTGGCGCCGGCGATCGACCTGTTCGATCTGTCGGTGGGCTTCCGCCCCGACAGCGGTCGATGGGCGCTCACCGCAAGCTGCAAGAACTGCGGCAACGAGGAGTACTACCACTCGACGCTGAACTTCGGCACGCTCGGGTTCGCCACGCAGTTCCCTGGACTGCCGCGCACCTGGAAGCTCGGCTTCCGCTACAACTTCGGCGCGCTCTGATCGCGTGATCCAGCGACCCCGGCCCCTCGCGAGGGGGGCCGGGGTTTTTTTATGCGCTGCGTCCGGCGTCCGCGTCGTAGAGCAGTTCGAAAGCCTCGACCCAGAACGGCATGTCGTCGCTGACCGTCAGCCCGAAGGGCTCGAGCAAGGCGTTCCAATAGACGGTGTGCAAAGGCACCCAGATCGCAGGGTCGCGCACCGGAGAACCGTCGACCGCCGTGTCCTCGGCCGTGACCTTGCCGAACACCGCCTCACGCACCGCGCGCGTGCGCAGCAACAAGGTCGGTCGCCCACCCATGTCGATCAGCACCAACAGCGCACCGACCCGCGGAACGGGTTGTCCTGTACGTTCGACGATCCAGGGCAGCGTGAAGGTGCCGGTCTTGTCGCGGGCGCGGATGAGCTCGAAGATCGCCAACGTGCTTTCGGCATCGAGACCGATCCAGCGGACCTCGCAGACCGGGCGCGGACCCACCTCAGGACGGTCACGGATCGCCGCCTCGAGAAAGGCTTGCAGCGCCGCGGCCGTGGGCGGCGTCGCACCTGCGGGAAGATGACCCGGAGTCAGGTCGAAGTTTTGGCTCATGGTTTGACGGCTCCCAAGAATGCGATGGACAAGAGCAGGAAGTAGATCGCTCCGACCCAGACGACCGCGCGGTCGACCGTGCGACGGATCACCGCCTCGATCTCCGGGGTCGAACCCTCGGTCGCGAGGCGCGCAAAAGCGGGACCCATCGGCCGGAATTCGAGGTCGATCATGATCGAGCAGAAAAACACGAGACCGAAGAGCAGCACCTTGCCGGCGAGCCAACCGGCGGGGAACGGCCCGCTGCCGAGCAGCGAGGCGACACCGAGGCCGATCACGCCCGCGCCGAGCAAGGCCTGCAATGCAAGGTTGGCGGCGGCGTAACCGGCATGCCGGGGCGTGCCCTCGGCCTTGTGCAGCGCATAGAGCAGCGCGAGCCAGAGAAGCCCGACGATCCAAGCCGCCGCGAACGCGACCGGGGGCGGTGAGACCCACCCCGACGAGGCCGCCAAGTGCAGCCCTACCGCGAACGACAGCGTGAGGCAGACGCGAGGCAGGATGTCGATGATCATCGCGTACTGCACCAACACCGCGCGCTGCGGGAACGACAGATCGCTGCGGCGTGCCGCACGCGCGAGGATCAGCACGCCGAGATCGGTGCCGAGCCAGAACACCAGCAGCAGGATGTGTAGGAAAACCCAATGACCTGGTTCCATCGCCCCCCCTCAAGCCATGCGTCACCGACGAATCTATAGGTGCAGTGCTCGGCGAGTCTTGATCAAACGACTTCCAATCAGGATTATAGGATCGGATGAACTGGGCGCTAGGGCTCTTCGCGGGCACAGCGCTAACGGCGGGCGATCGTCACCGCCACGCCGTTCAGCGCGGCGTTGCCGCAGAGCTCGTCGATGAAGGTCTCATCGGTGAGATCGTTCGCGCTCACGCCCGCGTAAGCGGCCGCGATCTGCAGGCGCATCCCAGTACGGTGGTGTCCCCAGCCGTGCGGGATGCTGACCACGCCGCGCATCATCTCATCACTCAGCTCCACCGCGATGTCGACGCTGCCGGTCCGCGAAGTCACGGTCGCGATATCGCCCTCAGTGAGTCCGCGGGCCACCGCGTCGACCGGATGCATGAGCAGCGTGCAGCGCTGCGGCCCTTTGACGAAGCGCCGCGAGTTATGGAGCCAGGAGTTGTTGGTGCGCGGGTCACGGCGACCGATGAGGCGCAGGATGTCCGTCGCGGGCGCGTCGACCGTCACTGCCGCCGTCGCCGACACCTGCACCGCCCTCGACAGACGCTCTAGGTCAGCGACCAAAGGCTTGGGCACGAGGTCGATGCGCCGTCCCGGTGTCTTCAGGCGCTGCGGCAGGCAAGGCTCCAGCGGTCCGAGATCCAATCCGTGCGGCTGCGCCGCGACCTTCGAGAGGGTGAGGCCGCGCGAGAACGGGTTCCAGCCGGCACCGCGGCTGCCGAGGCGGATGCCGAGTGCCACGCTCCGCTTCGGCGTGAGCCAACGCGACATCAGCCGTGCCGCCCAGCCCGCCCTGCGCGCCGGGTCGTGCGCACCGATACGCTCGACCAAGCGGTCGAAGATCTCCCAATCGTGAAGCGTACCCGGCGGCTTGGCGAACAACGGCTTCGAATACTTCACGGTGTTGCGCACCGCGAGCACATGGAAGATGAGGTCGAAGTGGTCGCGCTCCAGGCCGGAGGTCGGCGGCAGGATGTAGTGCGCGTGACGCGTGGTCTCGTTGATGTACGGATCGATGGAGACCATGAAATCGAGCTGTTCCAGCGCCTGCTCGACCTTCCGGCCGTTCGGCGTCGAAAGCACCGGATTCCCAGCAGCCGTGACGAGCGCACGGATCTGCCCTTTACCGGGCGTCAGGATCTCCTCGGCGAGCGCCGCGACGGGGAATTCACTGCCGAACTCAGGCAGGCCACGGACACGCGTACGACGCTTGTCGAAGGATCCGCGCTGACCGAAGCCGGCGCCGAGGCCGAGGAGGTCGAACGCCGGCCGCGTGAACATCGCCCCGCCCACGCGGTCGAGGTTCCCGGTCAAGATGTTCAGGAGCTGGATCAGCCACTGACATAGGGCGCCGAACTGCTGCGTCGACACGCCCATGCGTCCGTGGCACACAGCCGAGGGTGAGGACGCGAAGTCGCGCGTGAGCTGCCGGACCACTGCGGGGGCGATGCCCGTCGAGGAGGCCGTCGCCTCAGGCGTAAAAGGCCTTACCCGCTCGCCGATGGCCTCGATGCCGTCGATGAACCCCACAAGCGCGCCGGGCGCGACCCGACCTTCAGCGAACAGCACCTGCAGCATCGACAGCAGCATCAAAGCATCGGAGCCGGGCGTGACGAAAAGATGTGTATCGGCGATCTCCGCGGTCTCGGTGCGTCGCGGATCGACGACGACCAACCGGCCACCTCGGGCGCGGAGATCTTTGAGGCGGCGCGTCACATCAGGCGCCGTCATCAAGCTGCCATTCGAGACCACGGGATTACCGCCGATCACCAGAAAGAACTGCGTGCGGTCGATGTCCGGCACCGGGATCATCAGCTGGTGTCCGTAGAGGAGATACGCCGACAGGTGATGCGGCAGTTGGTCGACCGAGGTCGCCGAGTAACGGTTGCGGCTGCGCAGCGCGCGCAGGAACTTCCCGCCACCGAGCAGTGCCGCGTAGTTGTGGACCTGCGGGTTGCCGAGGTAACTCGCGACCGCTTCGGCGCCGTGCTCACGCTGGATGGCAACCAGCCGCCGCGCGACCTCGTCGAGCGCCGCCTCCCAAGACACCTCTTCCCAGCCGTTCGCCGTGCGCCGCATCGGGCGGCGCAGCCGGTCCGGATCCTCATGGAAGTCCTTCAGGCCGAGCGCCTTCGGGCAGATATGCCCGCGGCTGAACGGGTCCTGCTCGTCGCCGCGGATGGAGAGGATCTCCGTGCCGCGGACGCGGATCTCGACGCCGCAGATCGCCTCGCAGAGGTGGCAGGTGCGGTAGTGCGTGTGTTCCGCAGCGTTCATATCGGCGCAGCCATGGGGAATTCTCTTTGAGTGTGGGTCAGGTTTCACACAGTTGCAACCGTTCAACTGCAACATCGACCCATGGTGCAGAGGGTGCGTGTCCGCGAGTCCGAAGCTGATGCCTGGCTGGCCAGCCTGCCGGCCGCGCCACCGCTGCCTGACACCAGCGGCTTTGTCGCCCCGCCAGTGCCTTCGCCCGCCGAAGCCCTGAACGCGTTCCTACGCGCGGTCGAGCGCGATCTCGACGGTGGCCGACGGGTATTCGTACGCGGCGCATGGCTGCTGTGTATCGCTGCGATCTGCCTGCCGCCGCACATGCTCTGCCGCGCGCTCGGCCGGCCCTCACACTGGAACCGCTGGTTCATGCGCTGGGCGACCCGCGCCTGCGGGATACGCGTCGAGATCGTGGGCCGACCCCTAAGGCGCGACGTGTTCTACATCGCGAACCACTTGAGCTGGACCGATGCGCTGATCCTCGGGAGCGTCACCGGCACGGCCTTCGTCGCGCAGCACGGCATCGCGCTCTGGCCGGGGCTCAATTTCCTCTGCCGCATGAACGACACGGTCTTCGTCAACCGCACCGAACGGCTGCGCGTCGACGAGCAGGTGGCGGCGCTCCGCGCGCAGTTCGCCGCGCGCTCGACGCTGGCGTTGTTCGCCGAGGGCACCACAAGCGATGGACGCCGACTGCTGCCCTTCAAGGCCTCGCTGCTCGCGATGCTGGTACCGCCGCCGCGCCCCGCCTATGTGCAACCGGTGGTGATCGATTGCGACGAAACGGGCCGCGAGCTCGCTTGGATCGGCATGGAGACCGGTGCGCAGAACGCGTGGCGTCTGCTCGCGCGCAAAGGGACCTGGCGGGTGCGGGTGCATTTCCTCGAACCGTTCGACCCCGCGGAGATGCCGGACCGCAAGGCGCTTGCCGCGCGTGCGCGGGGTGCCATCCTCACGAGACTGTCCGCGACGCTGCGGGCGTCTCGCTGACGCTCCGCCGCGGTCGAGTCCGATCGGATCACCAGATCCGGACCCGCTTCTCGGGCGGCAGGTAGAGCTTGTCCCCGGGCTTCACCCCGAAGGCCTCGTACCACGCGTCGAGGTTTCGCACGACACCATTGACTCGGAACTCGGCCGGGCTGTGCGGCCCCGTCATGATCTGGTTGCGCAGCCGCTGCTCGCGGAACAGCGTCCGCCATACCTGCGCCCATCCGTGGAAGAAACGCTGGTCGCCCGTCATGCCGTCGACGACCGCCGCACTCCGTCCGCCGAGAGACAACCGATAGGCCTCGAACGCGACCGACAGGCCGCCGAGATCGCCGATGTTCTCGCCGAGCGACAGCCGCCCGTTGAGGCGCAGTCCGGGCAAGGGCTCGAACTGCGAATACTGCTCGGCGAGACGGTCGCCGAGTTGCTTGAACGCCGTCTCGTCACGCTCGTTCCACCAGGTGCGCAGCACGCCGCGGGCGTCCGACTTCGACCCTTGGTCGTCGAAACCATGCCCCATCTCGTGACCGATCACGCCGCCGATGGCACCGTAGTTGACGGCCGGATCGGCCGCCGGGTCGAAGAACGGCGGCTGCAGGATGGCGGCCGGGAACACGATCTCGTTGAACACAGGGCTGTAGTAGGCGTTGACCGTCTGCGGCGTCATGCCCCACTCGTCGCGGTCCGTTGGCTTGTCGAGCTTGGCGATCGAGCGCTGCCACTCGAAGAGTTCAGCACGCTGGGCGTTGCCGAACGAATCGGACGCCGACACCTCGAGCGCGGAGTAGTCGCGCCAACGGTCCGGGTAGCCGATCTTCGGCCGGAACGCGGCGAGCTTCTCGAGAGCGACCTTCTTGGTCTCCTCGGTCATCCACGGCAGCGCGCGGATCCGCTGCGCGTAGGCCTTGCGCAGATTCTCGACGAGCGCGGACATCTGCGCCTTGGACTCGGGGCTGAAATGGCGTTCGACATAGACCTGACCAACGGCTTCGCCGAGCGCATCGTCGACCGCGTCTACACCGCGCTTCCAACGCGGCCGCTGCTCCGGCTGGCCGTTGAGCTGCTTACCATAGAAAGCGAAGACCTCATCGTCCACGGCCTGCGGCAGGACCGACGCGTTGCTGCGCAGGTAGTGGTAAGCCATGTACTCGCGCCAGGTGGCGACGGGGGTCTGTCGGAACAGCGCCGCCAACGGCGCCATCGCATCGGCCTCGCGCACGACGAACTCCTGCACCTTGCCGAACCCGGCGGACGCGAGGGCTTCCGTCAAAGGGAAGCCCTGAGTCATCTCGAGGAGCTGCGCGCGCGAGCGGGGGTTGTAGGTCAACTCGCGCTCGCGGCGTTTGGCGGCCGGCCAATGGAGCTTCGCGATCTCTGTCTCGAGCGCGAGGATACGCCATGCGGCACCCGCGGCCTCCGCACCGCGCGCGATGCCGCCGAGCTCCAGCAGCCGCGCGAGGTGCGCACGGTACTGGTCGCGGATCTCGCGGAACTGCGCATCATCGCGCAGGTAGAACTCCCGCTCGGGCAGGCCGAGGCCCGCGTGCGAGAGGACGACGACATGCCGGTCGGGGTTCTTCTGGTCGATGGAGACCCTACCGACGATCGGCGCGGTGACCGAGACATCGGGCCGGTACATCACCCGCGCGACATCCGCATGGGAGGCGAGCTTGCGTACCTCGTCGAGCACGGGCTGCACGGGCGCGAGGCCGCGCGCCTCGATCGCCGCGGTGTCCATGAAGGCGCGGTAGTAGTCACCGATCTTGCGCTGCGGAGTCCCCTCGGCAGCCGGGTTCGCCGCCAGATCCTCGATGATCTTGCGCGTATCGAGGCTCGCGCGATCGGCAAGCTTGTCGAAGGTGCCCCAGCGCGTGCGGTCGGACGGCAACACTTCCCGCTGCATCCAACCGCCGCCCGAGTAGCGGAAAAAATCGTCGCCCGGGCGAACGACCGTGTCTTTGCCAGCGGTGTCGAAACCCCAAGCGCCGATCTCGGGGGATTCTGCGGATGCCGGTATCGTCAACAGAAATGAGGCGAGCGCCATCGGCAACCCTGCACGAAGACCGGGACGAACGGATGCTGTCATGGGATCAAATCCTTCTAGAGGCTGATGAGGCGGAGACGATGCGCGGGCACCGTCGAGGTATGGTGAAGTCGACGGCGAGGTCCGTCAATGACGGTCGTGGACCCACTGCAGCAAGGCGTCCTGCAGTTCTTCACCCGACCCGCGATGGGCGTCAGGCGCATTGACCAGCACGACCGCGAGGAAGCGCTGACCGGAGGCGGCCGTGACATAGCCCGCCACTGCCGAGACATCGTCGAGCCGTCCGGTCTTGATGTGCATCCGTCCGGTCGCCGGCGAGTTGCGGAAGCGGTTGCGCATCGTGCCGTCGAGCCCGGCGAGGGCGAGCGATGAGGCGTATTCGGGCATATAAGGGCTGTTCCACGCCGCCCCGAGGATGGCGGCCAACTGGCGGGCCGTGATGCGGCCCTCGCGGGAAAGACCTGCGCTGTTGCCGATCACGATACCCCGCGTGTCGACACCGCGCTCGCGCAGCACATCGAGGATCGCACGTTGGCCTTTCGTGGGCGTCGCGGGGCTGCCGTATCGCTCACGGCCGAGCGCAAGCTCCAGATGCCGCGTCATGACGTTGTTGCTGGACTTGTTGACGGACCGGATGATCTCACCGAGCGGTCGCGATCGATGCACATGGAACGGCGCACCGATATCCACCGGCAGCACGCCGACGCGCCAGCCGCCTTTCAGCTCTCCGCCCTGCTGCCGCCACTGCAGATCGAAGAGCCCCCAGGCGTAGCTCTCCGGTTGCAGCACGGTGCGCGACAGCTCGTATTCCCGACAGGCCGCAGGGAAGCGACCCTCGAGCACGGCGTTGTCGCGACGCGTGTCATCGCGGACTGCGAACACCACACCGTTCTGGAAGCCGCCGCAGGCGCCCGCACCGCGTTGCAGACGGTTATCGATCCGCAGGTTCG
>Ga0315906_10003775_pt1 | contig 19878 bp, 23 predicted proteins | sample LakEriMetagenome_4_FD_203526 | JGI IMG/M metagenome (GOLD analysis project Ga0315906, IMG submission 203526) | Freshwater fungal communities from buoy surface, Lake Erie, Ohio, United States - Buoy 2 MA122 | ecosystem: Environmental > Aquatic > Freshwater > Lake > Lake biofilm | place: USA... | reverse complement strand
TTATCAATTGATTTATAATAATGAAGTTTTATCGAATTATATCAAGGATAATTATAAAATTATCATTATGAATATAAATGATATAAATACAGATTATAATGAAGGGGATTTAAAGAAATCATTGGAAAATACATTTGATTTATATAAAATCATTTGGATATAAAAATTGATTTTTGGTTTTTATCAATTTTATCCAATCATTCAGAAAATGAATAATACAACAATGATGATGAATGCGACGGTTGTTACAGGTGAGGTTAATCAAATCGCATTTCTTTTTATGGGAGGTCTGCTGATATCAATTCCGGTTTTATGTTGTATTTGTTGTTTTATGTCCGTAGTGAATAAATATATCTATAATTATGGTGAATATACTGATAATGCTATTGATGATACAGAAAAACAATCAAAAATCAGAGGAATTTATGAAAGCCTTTTCGGCTCCATTTCATCCCCTAAGTTGACAAAAATAATTGTTGTAACAATCGCATTTGAAAATCAAAATCCTATTCCTTAATGCTTCGTAGATAGAAGTTGATTTTTCTGGATTTAACAAAACTTCTGTATTTATCAGTCCAAATGACATCCCATTTTCCATCTTTTTTATAGTTACTCATTTTTAATAAGTAGTTGGATGATGATAAATAAGGTCTTCGCATTCCAATCGAACTAAAATAACCCATACTATAGATATTAGGAATCATCACCCAATCATAAGCATCAATACTCACAACCTCCATAAACCATTTATAGATATCTGAGGGTCTTATTTCAGTTAATATGAAGAAATTAAGAAATACCATCAATCGTACGATATGATGGGCATATCCATAAGTGATTACTTTTTTTATTTCATTATCTAAAATTAGGATCCCGGTGGTACCCGAATACCACGACTTATCAATTGTTTTATTATTATGGTGATTATTTGATTTTATTAATTCATCATATTTATACAAATAGAGATATCTCATATATTCACGCCATCCAATCAATTGTCGAATAAATCCCTCATAAGCTGTCAATGGAACTTTATCTATATATTTCCTGTAAATATCCACTAATTTGAGAGGATTTAAGAGACCTATATTTAACATAGGACTTATGAGAGCGTGATAATTAAAGGGATTATTATCTCTGATTACATCTTGAAATAATCCAAAATTGGAAAGATTTTTATTGAGGAAATAATGGAAGGCATCATAGGCATCTTTTGAATTTATTGGATAGTATTTCATTGCTTCTAATGAAGCATTACCTATATGAGATTTAAAAAGATTGGAATTGGCATAATCAATGGCCTCTTTATAATAGGATTGATTTGTGTTTATGTAACTTTGATGATTATTCATATCAATAGTTTCACGAGGATTGGAGCGATTATAGGCATCTTGATTTTTAACTCCTTCTAATAATCCCAATTTCTTTTTTGAAAATTCATAAAAACTTGCGTGTGTCGGACTTTTCGTTTTTTTATTATAAAAATCCAAATCAGCTCGTTTCATTATAAACATAGGCGTTTCAATTTCATTCAACTCTGGAAGTTTCAATGATTTATATCTTTCTCTCAACTTAAAATCATTTAAGTCATAACAATAACAATCATCTTTCTTCATAAAGGAATAGCCAGAGGGTTTTGTTAAATCACTGAAATTTATATAAGTAATCTTAAAACCTTCTTTTTTTAATTTATCATAATAAAACCTCATACAAGCCCTCATATACGCAATCTTAATCTTATTGGGTTTGATTTCCGCTGTTGAAAAATAATGAGGCTCTTCTATGATAAATAACTCATCATAAGCTTTTAGAGGTTTAACATCTTCGAATAGTTGATTAGGTAAAATTAAAAAAATCATTGTTATATTTAATATTATTAATGATTTTTTAATATCGATTCAAAATCTTCTGCAGTAATAATAATAACACCTTTTTCTTCTGCCTTTTTAACCTTTTCAGTTATTTTTGATTTATCTTTAATGATTAGATAATTGGTGTTTTTACTTATAGTTCCATCTATAAATCCACCATTATTCTTAATAGCCTCTTCAAAATCCTTATTTCTAAATCCAGTGAAAACGAAATGTTTATTTTCAAGTTTCTTATTTACCTTTCCTTTAATAACAACCGCCTCTTCTTTCTTTAATTCCATTCCTATTTCCTCATAAAAGTCATAGAATTTATTCAAATTTTCAATGAATTGTTTTGCTGAAACCTCACCCATACCACTGATATCTTTAATTTGATTTTCGGTTAATTCCAATGCCTTCTTCTTATCTTCACATACAAATGGGTATTTACTTAAAATTAAATGTAGCTTTTTCTCTCCAAAACCTCTTCCTAAGAGATTGGAAGCAACCATAATATCCCTACAACCTTTCTTTTTTATCTCACTTAAAGCCTCTATGAGATTTTTAGCACTTTTTTCTTTAAATCCATCAATTTTAAGAACATCTTCCATTTGAATATGAATGATTTTTGTGAGAGTATCATAAGAATTATCATATAACTTCGTTATAATGCCTTCACCCACACCCTTGATATTCAATGATTTCATAAAGAAACTGAAACTACTGATATCGTGTTCCCTATTTTTACTGTCTAAATCGGCAACGATATCTATCTTTGTTTTATTCCACTTATAAGCAATCTTGGGCATAATAGGTTCATCATTATCAGCTGGTTTAAGAACACTTATGATATCAGGAATTACATTTCCAGACCTTTGGATTTTAATAATAGCTCCTAAACCAATCTTATTTTTAACAATGAAATCAGCATTAAAACCAGTTGCTTGTTTAATGACAACTCCATCAAGATTTATGGGATTAAATTTAACAATTGGCTTTAAATACTTATCCTTACTAATATTCCATTCAACATCTATTACCCTAACTTCCACCTCATCTAAAATCGTATTGGATTTAAAAGCAAAGGAATAATTGGGATTCTTTTTATCGATAATTTTATAAGGAGCATTATGTGTCACCACAATTCCATCAATTTCATAATCACTATTTTTTTTAAATCTCTTTAATAAGTCCAGTAATTTATCATTATTTAAAGCTTCACGTAAAAGAAGATGATTTACTACCTTGAAACCCATTAATGAAATCTTCTTGAGAGCTTCATTATTTTCAATTCTTTCACTCAAGAGGTCATAAGCTACGAAATCGATATAAGGAAGGATAGTGGTATTAATTGTCTTACTATTGATAACTCCTGATACCAAGTTTCGAGCATTTGCGCCATAGTGTTTTACCTTATCCCAATTACTTTTCGATAATAATAACTCACCTCTCACAGCAAATCCTTGAGGAATTGATTTTGGAATAGTTTTTATATAATCCTTAATTTTAGTAATTTCAATTCCATAAGTACCATCACCGCGAGTATAAATCTTAACCCCATTCTCATCACTTGTAATTAAACAGGAGATACCATCCAACTTTTCAGAAATCACGTACTCAAGAGGTTTATGATATTTGGCTATCCAAGAATTCAATTCTTTTTTATCATTTTCATATTTAATCTTATCTTGACTACCTAAAAAATAAGGAAGTTTTACCTTTAGCTTTTCAGGTGGTTTAAATCCCACGTGTTTAAAATAGGGGTTTTTAGGAGCCTTTTCTTTTAAATAGTCCTTGAGATGGTCATATTCAGCGTCAGTCATAGTAATTTCTCCTTTATTAAAATAGGCCTCATCAGCCTTCTTTAAAAGCTTTACTATTTCTGTAGTTTTCAGTTTCTTATAACTTTCATCCATTTTTATGTATGTGCCTATCTATTAATAATAATCATATCATTTTTTTAATTCAATTCAAGGTCTAAGGAACTTAATGTTGGAGGTGATATGATACCATTTACTCCTCGATATTTATCCAATTTCTTAATTCCATTTATAAATAATGGCAAGGTTTTTTTCTCGGCATATTCCATTCTTATTTTCTTGAGAATTTTTGGTGGAAATGAAAAATTAATATTCTCAATGATATTATCATAATTCGTAATAACTATATCAATGAAATCTACGGAGATATCCTCAGTATATTTTCTTTTTTCGATAAGATTATATAATTTGATAAATTTATCTCTATTTATCTTTAATATCTCGCATTTTTCATTGATTTTAAGATAATTACTGAGAGACACTAATAACATCGTGGTAACATTTAGGAAAATATTCGCATTCTTGATTATAAACATTTCGGTAACAGTTGAATTTAAAATAGTCATAATTACATTTATGAATATAATCGGAAATTCAAAAAAAAATTTAAGATTATAATAATAATTATATGTCTCGTTACAAATGATTTCATATATATAAATCATATCAATATAATCATCCAATATAATCTTAATGTCCAATTTAGTCATTTCTTCCTTTAAACTATATAAAGATTAGATAGAATAATAAAAATAAGTCCTGTTAGCTCAGTAGGCAGAGCGCCAGGCTTTTAACCTGGTGGTCGTGGGTTCGAGCCCCACACAGGATGCTTTTTTTTCTTTATTTATGATAATTCATAAATAAACTTATTAAAGTCAGTTAAATCTGGCTTTTGATAATTATGAAATTGAAATATGAATAATTCAAATGTTTCATTAACCACCTTTCGAATACATTTCAATTGAATACCATAATTCAATAAGAATTCGTGTTCCTTTTCACTGGTAATATTGGAAAGATTTATGATATCAATTTTGGAATAGCAATTATTCGCCTTTATATATGAATATTTGAAATTTTTGAATTTATATTTAGGTACCTCAATTTTCCACAAGACCTTTCGATGACCCCTACAAAACCTTTCAGCAACCTTCTTATTAATTGACGAGGAAATAATGGATGGAATTGTAATTATCTTATTTTTTTCAAAATTGCAATCTATCAATTTCATAAGAGGTTTATAACCTTCATAATTGAAACCTGTGTATAATTCCAGTTTTCTTATATCAGGATTTGGAACAATTTTCAAATAAGAATGAAATGATATGAAATTGGAATGATAAATATGAATAAGTCTATTTAAAGAACTTCGGGTATTTTCCAATAATAACTTAAATTTATCCATATCTCCTTTTAGATATTCAATAAGACCATTAATATAATAAGATGATTGGTAGTTAGTATTATTATTTATATGTAACATAAATAAGGAAATGATGAATTTATAATTGATTCGATAAGAGTTATCAAACATTTCAACATAATCATCATAATCAGTATCAAATGCCCATTGATTGATATCATTAATTACCTTAATTCTTGCTTCATCCTTTTCAAAATGGTTGTATGAAGCTAACTTTAGTATCATTTTTAAAGATAATGATAAAAAGAAATGTCAATTTTTATTCTATCGGAAACTCACCTACACTTATTATTTCTTGATAAAGGTCTCTATATTCCTTTGTGTCTGGATTCATAGATAGTAGTTTTTCCATTTGTTCGAGAACAGTTCCTTTATAATAGATGTCATTTTTAAAAATCTTATGTAATTCTTCATTTGTAGTGATTAATTTATATAATTTATTCTTGTTTTCCAATGTTGGATATGTAATTTTATTTGTCAATGGATATAATAATGGTTTTAATAAAGAGATTTCATAATTTGATATTACTAAATTCATTTTATAATCAATTTCATTCATTAAATAATCTAAACATTCATCGCGTAAGAAATCGTTGGATTGTAGATAATGGTGGTGATACCATAAAATACTATATGATAGATATAAATTTGATAAGATATCGGACATATTTCCGGAAATCATTTGTTTCGATTTAATTTTACCTCCCATTAAAGCAATGAAGTTGGATAGTAAACTAAATTTAAGGGTTGCTGTATTTAATCTCGTGTTTTTATAGAAAAGCAACTGGCAATAATTCTTGATTATATTTGATATTAAATTATTAATATTTTCTTTAAAATCATTTAGATTATTATCTTGAATATTCTGAAAAATGGGGAATATATATGGATGACTCTTATTTAATCCTTGACCAAAGATAATAAGACCTCGTGTAAGGGTATTTGAACCTTCAACTGTTATTCCAATAGGTGAGGAATTATAAAATTTGGTGAAAAAGTTATTCTTACCAATACAAATGCCACTACCTGAATAAATATCCATTCCGTGATTTAAAACAATTCGTGCTCTTTCAGTTGTTTGTTGTTTTATAATTGCTGTTATTACTGATGGTGTCGAACCACTGTCTAAAATATGATTCGTAAAATTTACAGAGGTATGGATAATCCAAGTATTTAAATACATATCTATGAATTTTTCTTTTACCGCCTCCATATTCCCAATATTCATATTAAACTGTTTTCTTATCATTATATAATTCATAATGGCCTGTGTTATAAATTTAGATGACCCATTTGCAGTCGCTGGTAAACTTACACCTCGTCCAACAGCAAGACATTCCATTAACATTTTCCAACCATCACCTATTCTATCTTCACCACCAATAATTTGATTTGTATTTATAAACACAACCCCTTTAATTGTTCCATTTGGAAATCCTGCATTATTTGGATTATGATAAGTGTTTTGTAATAATCCTTCTTGATAACTTTCCACTAAAGCGACAGATATACCTGCTTTTTTATTTGCTAATAAACCATCTGGGTCTTCTAATCTAAACGCAATACCTATTAAATTCGAAATTGGTGCTAAAGTAATATATCTCTTATTTAATATTATTTTAATTTTTATATTTCCATCTACAGATACCACTGTTCCCTTATCTATTTCACCTACAGCATCACTTCCATTATTGGGTCCCGTAAGACCAAAACAAGGTATCATCGTGCCGTTCGCCAATTTTGGTAAAAAATAATTTTTTTGTTCTTCTGTTCCATAATGTTGCAATAACTCTGAGGGACCGAGAGAATTCGGAACCATTGTCGTTACTGCCAATGATGGATTATAAGATGAAAATTTAGAGAGAATTTTAGACTGAGAAGAGATTGACAATCGATTCCCATTATATTTCTTGTCTATAATCATACTTAAAAATCCATAATTTCCCAGTTTTTTCATTATAGATGAGTGAATGTTTTTATTTGGATAAATATTATCAGTACCTATGTTACTTAAAACCTCATTTGTTTCAATACTCATATCATCATTTTGCTGTTTTAGAAAAGGTTTGTATAATTTAGAATAATTAACTTTACCTCTGAATATTTCTCTGTCTATGGATACCCCGCCTGATTTTAGTGCTATGATTTCTGTTTCTGATATTTTAGGTATTATAGCTTTCACAAAATGAAATAACTTAGAATATGGTAAAAACATTATATGTATATAATTATTTTTATTATCTTTAATTCAAAAAAAATGATAGTTAGCTATTATCATTATTAATATAATGAGTGAAACAGAAGAAAGAATAGACCATTATCTTAAGATAGTGGCTATCAATAAAATAAAAGCAGTAATTAAAACAAAATTAGTGAAAGTCTTCCCTGAATATGATGAAGAGGTGGATGATTATCTTAGAATAGCAAAAGAGAGATATATTGAAGAATTCGTAGGTGTTTGGGTTTAATTGCTAAACAACTCATTGAGGTAAGAAAGACCCCCATATTTGAAAACTCGCGAAGGTTCCATTACTTGTGCCAAGAGTTCCTGTTCCAACCATTGACTCTTTTGTTTCATAGCACCATAATCCAATTCAAAGATATTTGGGTTTTCATATAAATGTTTTCGCATAAAATCATCTTTTTTCAATTCGTCTTTATATACATCCATCAATAACTTGAAAGCATCAGGGTTCTTATTGGTAATGAGATAGTAGAATGGTGGCTTTAATGGACAATGATATCTCAACAATTCAATAGCTTCAGGATGTGAATTTGATGCTAAAGATTGCCAATCAACATCAGTCATATAATCCAGATTATCTTTGATGATATCAATTGCGAATGGGTTTGGTGCTATATGAAACATCTTGTCTCTGCGATAAATATGAATATTACTCATTATCAATGGAATAGCTTCCTCTGAATGATTCGACCCAATATATTTACCGAATTGCCTTTTCATTTTTTTTGATAACTTCTTAATCAAAGGGACTGCCTTAGGATTTCTGTAAAGCTCATAAATATTAATCTTATCCATATTTTTTTCAAGAAGTTCAACGGCATTCGGGTTTGCAGATAAATAAGGCCAATAGATTTTATCTTGATTTTTCATAAGAAGTTCAAAAGCACGAGGATTATGATTATCAGAAATACCGTTCCAACTAATCTTGTCAAAGTTTTCCATTTGAAACTCAAAGGCACTTGGATTTACTGAGACGTTGTACCAATTGATACGTTTATCATCATTAACATCACGAAGAATTTCGATTGCTCGAGGATGAGTATTTTTTGATAACCAATTGAATGAATAATCATCGCTGATAGAGTCTTTCAATTTCCAAATTGGCTGAATCGCACACATTGTTGTGGATGTTTTTTATTATTAACAATAAAATTCATTTTTTAATATCACTACTTGTGATTTTATTCAAAATAAAAAATGAATTTTATGAATAAATATCTATCTATGGATATTACAGCAGGTCTCGATAAGTTTTACACAATCCCATCTATCGCTGAAAAATGTTTAGAAAGTATTGGTTTTCGTTATAACTGGTCTGATTGGGGACTTGTGATAGAACCAAGTGCTGGTAATGGTAGTTTCTTCACAAGAATTCCTACAGATAAGAAAATTGGAATTGATATATTACCAGAACATAAAGATATCATAAAACAAGATTTCTTTACTTATAATCCACCTGATGACGTTAGTAAAATTTTAGTTGTTGGAAATCCTCCATTTGGAAGGGTAAGTTCTCTTGCTATTAAATTCTTTAATCATTCATCAAAATGGGCTGATGTAATTGCCTTTATTATTCCACGAACATTTCGTCGAGTAAGTGTTCAAAATAAATTAAATAGCAATTTTCATCTTATTTATGACGAAGATATTCCAATGTCACCTTGTTCTTTTACTCCCCCAATGATGGCAAAATGTTGTTTTCAAATTTGGGAGAAAAAGAAAAATAATCGTCCCATTATTAAACTTTCACTTTTACATCAAGATTGGGAGTTCTTAGCATTTGGTTCTAATGATGATAAAGGACAACCAACGCCTCCGGTAGGTGCTGATTTTGCAATACGTGCTTATGGTGGGAAATGTGGTGAAATAATCGACAATCAGCTTGAAAAACTGCGTCCTAAAAGTTGGCATTGGATTAAATCAAATATAGATAAAAATACTATCATAGAACGATTTAAAAATATGGATTATACCATAAGTCTTGATACGGCTCGACAAAATTCTATTGGAAGAGGTGAATTAGTGAAACTTTATAGTGATAAGTATGATAATTAAAGATTGCTTTCATTAATTCTAAATAACATTAGTGCCCTCCAACAATTATCATTTATACTTGGTCGAAGAGCATATTCCTTACTACTTTTGTCATTTTCAAGTGATTCAATTGTTATTTTTCCGTGTTCTTTAATTGTTCCGTGTGCATATCCACCATATGATACAATTAAATTTTTAATATCCATTTTGGAAATTTTAAAGATATATAAATCACCTTCTGATTTACAATTATCTTGTGATAAATGATATGCTGTAAATATATAAGTATCACAATCATGATTTGGTCTGATTTGAACATAATTAAATTTTGTGTGATTTTCCCCACCAAGCGATACCTTTATTTCCGTATTTTTTCCATATTTATTACAATCACCAATACAATCTTCAGCTTTGTTTTTATTATAGTTAAATTTGATTCGTATAAACTTTTCAAGTATGGGACCATATTTTTGTGCCGATAATCCATGAATAACACAATATACGTGTGCTTGTTTTAAGTTAGTAAGTTTCATTATTTGGTCTTCGTGTTTTACCTTTAGAAATGTAAGGTGTTCTTCCAATCTTTTTATACGTTCTGGTTCATTCATAATCATAATGATTTCTATTTTTAATTTTCACATCAATTTTTTATATTTAAGATTTTATTATTATTATTTATAGATGCAACTTTCAATTATTATTGATAATAGAGAAACCAAGTTATATTCAAGTATAATAGAGAGAGACCTCGATGTATATAAAGATAAGATTTCTATAGAAAAGGCTCAATTGGATATTGGAGATATTCATATTAAATTTAATGATATCACTTATGTATATGAAAGAAAGACGGTAAGTGATTTGGTTTCATCTATTAAAGATGGTAGATATAAAGAACAAAAACATCGTTTATTATCATCAGGAGTAGCAACGATTAATTATATCATTGAAGGCGATTCTATAACTTCTCATAAGAATTTTAATAATCAAAAGCTTTTGACAAGTATTTATCTTAATTCCACTTACAGAGATAAGATAAATGTATTTTTTACTTCTAATATAGATGATACCTCTACTTTTATATTACTGCTGGCAACAAAAATTATAGATAAACCCGAAAATTTCATTAGTACTCCTGATAATAATCAGGATTATATAGATATTTGTAAAATTAAAACAAAGAAATGCTCAAACATTGATAAGGATACTTGTTACTTACTACAATTATCACAAATACCGACAATTTCAAAAGAAATAGCAAAGAAAATTAAGGATGCTTATCCTACTATGCCAATCCTTATACAAACCTTAGAATCTAAAAGTGATATAAAGGAAAAAATAAAGCTTCTTTTATCAATAGATGGGATAGGAAGTAAAAAAGCAACAACTATAATTGACTATTTATCTTAAGGAAATAATTTTGAATATTTACTGATAGCTTCAGTGATACCAATACGTTCCAATGGATTTGGTTCCAACATTTCTCTTAATAATTGAAAAATACCAAGTGGTATTTTCTTTATTTCATTTGGATTATAAATAGTTATCATAGCTATAATTAATTCATAAATAACAATTCCAATTTGATAGATATCAAACTTTTTGGCTATAGTTAAAGTTATTTCATCCATATTAAATAAAGAAATGGTTTCTTTATTATAAGTGGCTTTGAAATAACTATTATAAGCAGTGGATTTAGCAAAAAGATAGCTGTTTAACCTTTCAATTTCTCTTAAATACTCAGGGGTCTGATTAAATTTATTTTTATAGCTTTTAATAAAATAAGCCATTAATTTTAATAAATTCTGAATTAATGGAGTATTGGTATCTGATAACTCCCTTTTTAATAATAATCCTGCTAATAAAACAATTTCACTTGGATAATGGAAAATTTTATTATCCAAATCATAATATAATTCTAAGTTTCTTTCATTATAAACCTCATCGACTGTAGTTAATAATCCAAAATCAATAAGAATAATTTTTTCACCATTATAAAGAATATTTTCCATTTTTATATCTCGATGAACTAAACCATTCTTTAAAAGAAGTTCAAGACCTTTTAATATCTCAATCACCTTTTTTAAGAAATCATAAATATTTAAATTTGGATAAGCTGATATGATATGACTTTGAATAAATAATTTATGTAAATCCATACCTCCATATTCATAAACAATTTGATAAATCTTTGGTTGGTTTTCAATAATTTTGCAATTATTAATATTACTAACATTTGAATTTATATAAGCAGGAGTTATTTGACAATTTGAAATCATTTTTAATGTAAATTTATTATTCTTATCAAGAAGAGCAACTTTCCTATTAATTTCAACTTCTTCTTTATAAGCCATTTCCTTTGAAAATAGTTTTGATATTGATTTATCAACGATTTCATTATTTAAGGAACAAGAGAACCCAGGTTTTATCGCACATCCATAAGACCCACTTCCAATATAATTACTTTTAGTAGTAGCCATTATATATAAATAATAAAAATATATAAATATTTATGGCTACTGATAGAAATACAAGTTATGTTTCAACTGAGATAATGGGTGGTTTAGGAAATCAATTATTTCAAATTGCTAATGTAATTACTTATAAGACTCTTATTGATGAAAATAAAGAGATTGTTTTTAAATATGAGGAGGATTTATATAATAATTTTAATTTGCCGAGAAAAACCTTTTGGCATTCCTTATTTAAAAATCAATTCAATGTTTTAAAAGCAGATGAATATAATCAAATTAATTTCATCCCTTCTTATGAAAGAATATTATATAAAAATCTTATGGATACATATATAAAAGTTCCATTTAATATTCATTTTAATGGATATTATCAGTCCTTTCGTTCATATAATAATGACATTCGAAATATTATGAGACGTCATATTTATAGTAATAATGAGTTAGTAATAAAAGCCAAGGTGTTATATGAGGAAATTAAAAGGTCATTGAATTCAAATGATGATGATTTAATTTCGGTTCATATTCGAAGAACTGATTATATTTTAAGTAGTGACTATCATTATAATCTTCAACTTGATTATTATAAAAAGGCACTTGAAACAGCAAATATTAAAAAGGTAGTGGTTTTCTCTGATGATATTCAATGGTGTAAGGATAATATTAATAGAGAGATATATAATTATGATGATATTTATTTCATAGATATTAACGATGTAGCAATTGAGTTTTTATTGATGAGTTTATTTAAAAATAACATCATAGCGAATTCTACTTTTAGTCTATGGGCATCCTATATTAGTGATTATGAAAACAAAATAATCATTGCCCCAAAAAAATGGGTGGGTATAAAGGTAAATGCAGATTATAGCGAAATATATCACGAGTATATCACTAATATCATATAAAAACAAGAGTACAAATTTATAGATAAATGAACTATTTTCATAGATATATAATTGGTTCTGGTATATTAAATACTGTATTATTTAATTATAATATGATAAATGTTGATGTTATAAGAAATAATAAAAAAACAAAGTTATTGCCAAGTGAAAGAATCATATATTCTTGTTGTGCCTTTACATATGGATTTATAAAACTACCTATTTATATTGATTATGCTTATGCGCGATTAATAAAAGAAAATCCTGAAAATTATGGTTTTACACCATTTCCTAAAAAGGAAATAGATTATTTGAATATTTTTAAATATATCTAATCTTGATATAAAAATTAGAAATAAAACTAAACCTAATGAGTGAAAAAATCATTAATCAAAAGGTTATTATATGTGGAGTGGTTAAGAATGTAGCAGACAAGATTTTAACGAGCATAAATTTATGTATAAATATTGGAAAACTCTTTGATGATTACAAGATTATTATTTATGAAAATAATTCTACCGATAATACAAAAGAGGTTCTAAAAGGACTAAATAAAGATAAAATTAAAATCATAAGTGAAACCATTGATTACGATGAAATTAAAAAAAATAGTAAGATATGGGCTTATACTCAAGTAACTGGAAGTGACCATCCGTGTAGAATGGAACAGATTGCTAATGCTCGAAATAAACTTTTAGATGAAATTAAAAAGTATAATGATTTTACTTATGTTATAATGATTGACCTTGATACTCATCATTTTGAAAGTAACGGGATTATTGATAGTTTCAATAACCGTGATTTGAATTCGTGGGATGTCATATACGCAAATGGGAAAGATAATTATGGGTTTTATTATGATAAATATGCTTTAAGATGTTATTCGAATGTTTTTTTGTTCGGTGCTGAATTATATGGTGATGATTTTTATGTAAAAAGAAATAATTTAACAATTAATTTTGATAATGATGATAATCATCTCATACCTGTAATATCAGCTTTTGGTGGAATAGGTATTTACAAAAAGGAGGTATTTAATAATTGTTCTTATTCAAGTCTCATTGATGAATCCATTACCAACTTTTATCATAATTTATTAAGTAATCTACCAGATAATTCTATATCTCCAGAAATAATCAAACTACTTGAAAATCCTTGTAATAAATTTAGTGGAGGCTTTATAACTACTTATAAAAAGAATGATAACAACTACATTCTTTATTGGAAGAATTGTAATGGCTATGATAAACCTTGTTTATGTGAACACACTTACTTAAATATTAATCTCATTAGCAAAGGTTATAAGATTTTCATAAATCCAAAATTAAATTATCTTCATTGTTAATCGCCGAAAAACTCCTCAATATAATCATAATCAGGATATTTAAAGACCCTCGAAGGTTTCATTACTTCTTTTATTAACTCTTCATATAACTCTCGATTATTTTCTTTCATTCTTTCATAATCCAATTGAAAGATGGCTGGATTGGTAGATAACATAAACCAATCGATTTTATCCTGATTTTTCTCCAATAGTTCTATTGCTTTTGGATTTGCTGATAACATAGCCCAATCTATTTTATTTTGATTCTCCTCCAAAATCTTTATAGCATATTCATTGGAGGATAATAAACGCCAACTTATTTTTCTATGTAAATTCTGTCTTAAAAATAAATCCAGAATTTTAGGATTGGTATTTAAGGAAAGGTTAAGGAAATCTATTTTATTCGGATTAGCTTCTAATAATTCTAAAGCAGAGGGATTAGATGATAAACGATACCAATTAATTTTATCTGGATTTTCTTTGAGTAGTTCTATTGCTAATGGATTGCTGTTGGATGATAGAAATGACCAATTGATTTTATCTTGATTATCCAATAATAATTCAATTGCAAATGGATTTGCTGATAAGAGATTCCAATTAATTTTAATTTGATTTCTTTTTAAAATTTCAATGGCATCTCTGCTTTCATTCGCACATAATTGATACCAATTAATAATCCTTGGATGGTTTTTTAAGATTTCTATAGCGGCTGGATTGGAAGAAAGGTTATCCCAATCCAACCTTTTTATGTTATTTTTCATAAGCTTCACTACAAATGGACTTGTATTTAATGACAAATATCCATAATTAATCTTATCTGGATTAGTCGCTAATAATTCAATTGCGTTTTGATTTAAAGAAAGATAGAATAAATCAAGCTTACTACTATCAATCCAATGTCTCAATTTGTAAAGAGGACGCATTATTGAAATATAATAATAAAAATAATAATCATTTTTTAAATAGTGGCTGATTCGAGAAATAATAGAAATGATAAATAATTCTTTTTAATAGTAGTTTTTGAAATTATAATACTTGATTCTGATGACTCTAATTTGCTTCTTAATTGTGATAATTTATGATGAACATCTGTCATTAAGTCATTACCAATCAAAGTTCTAACCTGAAATTTATTCATAATTCGAACTTTATTAAAATGATTAATAACTTCAATAATTTTATTATTTACTTCACAAGCGTCTTTAATATCCTCTGTTGTTTCAATATACTTATCTGAATCATCATCGTAACTCCGTACAGAACAAATCATTGAAAATGTAACCATTTTATAATTGAGACTTGAATATTTATTTCATTTTTTATAATAAAAATTGATTATTATGATAAATATAATTAAATTATTATGAATAAACCAATATATAAATTCAGGGATTGGGTTGAAGTCGATAAACTTGATTTTATGTTGCTATCAAAAAACCCAAATGCCATCGATTATTTTCGTGCGAATCCAGATAAGATTAATTGGAGCTTATTGTCTTTAAATCCAAATGCTATGGATTTACTTGAGAGCAATCCAACTAAAATTAATTGGAATTATTTATCTCGAAATCCTTCTGCTATCAATCTCCTTCGTCGTAATCCTGATAAGATTAATTGGGAGGAATTACATTTGAATCCGAATGCTTATGAATTATTAAAAGATAATCCTGATAAAATTAATTGGTATTCAATTTCTACAAATCCGAGTGCTATTCCTATTTTAATTAAAAATCAAGATAGGATAATATGGTATCGATTGTCATCAAATCCAAACGCAATTGAATTATTAAAAGCGAATCCATTAAAAATAGATTGGTATTCATTATCCAGAAATCCCAATGCTTATGAACTATTAAGAGCTAATACTGATAAAATTGATTGGTTTGGTCTCTCATTTAATTCAAATAAACAAGTGGTGAATAATCTTTTAAAAACTAATAAACATAGAATAAATTGGTCATTATTATCATATAATGAAAATGCTATTGAAATATTGCGAGAAAATAAAGATAAAATTTGTTGGAATGTCCTTTCCTTAAATACAAATGCTATTTTACTATTGAAGAATAATCCAGATAAAATTAATTGGAGGGAGATATCAATAAACCCTTCTATATTCGAATTGGATTATGAGAAAATGAAGGAAAACTTTCAGGCACTTGAAGAAGAAATAATTATGGAAGTTATGCATCCACGAAGAATCATAAAAAAGATTGAAATTTATGGTGATGATTATTTGGAGGAGCTTTTTGATTAGGTTTGAAGATTTAGAAAATAATAAAGAATTATATATCTCTTATAAAAACTATTGAGATGATTATTATAAATATTAAGTTCAATCCAATTTTTAATATAAAAACCAATTAATGCTAAAGTTTTATTTGGTGAATAATCCTTAATTAATGCTGAAATTTCCCAAGAAGTCTCATAATTGTCAATAGGTTGAGCTAAGATGTCGAAATAATATTTGTGATGCTTATTATTATAATTAAATGTATATTTCATGATGTATTCATTTTTTGATTTGATTAAATATAAATACTTGGAATCTTTCTTTTTACTGATAATCATAATAGGTTTTTTATTATTTTTAATCGTTTCATAAATGGTATAAAATGAATTGTATTGTTCCAAATACTTATTTTGACTATTTTCAATCTCCTCAATTGTTTCTTCCTTATTGGAAAGAAAATTAAGGACTTTATTATCATCATCCTTAATTAAAATTTGATTTGAAGGTAGTTTAAAATCCAATTTAGTTTTTGGTAATGGCTCATCCAAATAATTTAAAATTAAATAATTACTACTATTCTTAATCTTCAAATTTTGAATATGTGGTAGTTTAATAAAACTTATCAAGCTTTCTTCAACAGTCCTCTTGATAATTAAATTTATACTTATTACACTAAATGCCTTAATACCACTGATGAATAGTAATAGCAGAATTGATTTCATATTTATAAATATTCATCAAATTCTTATACTAATTTTATTTGAAAATTAGAAATGAAAAAAAGCGCTCCTAGAAGGACTCGAACCTTCGACCTAACGATTAACAGTCGTTCGCTCTAACCAACTGAGCTATAAGAGCTTATTTATATTAAAAAGTCTAATCCTTATATCATTTTAAGGACTTTGAATCATTCTTATTATCTTTAGAAGAGTTTTTATTGACAGGTTTATAAGGTGGGTATATATAAAACGGTGAGAACATCTATATATATATATCAATAAAATTTTTAAATAAAAAATGAATGATAATAATAATTAATTGAGATATAATGGAAATAAATAGGCCTACATTTATAGAGGTATGTGCTGGTTGCGGTGGTTTAAGCTCAGGTTTAATTAAGGCTGGTTTTATTCCTTTACTATTGAATGATAATAATAAGGATTGTTGTGAAACATTAAAAAAGAATCATCCGGGTATAAATATAATTCTTTCATCAATGGATAAAATAGATTATACACCGTATATTAATAAAGTTGATTTATTAGCAGGCGGTGTTCCGTGTCAGTCATTTTCTCAAGCAGGTTTGCGAAAGGGATTAGAAGACCCTCGAGGTGATTTAATGTTTAAGTTTATAGAAATTATAAATTTAATCAGACCTAAAATATTTATGATTGAGAATGTAAAAGGTTTGTTGAGTCATGACAAAGGTAAAACTATTAAAAAAATAATTGAAACTATAAATGATAATGATTTGTATGAAATTAATTATAAATGTTTAGATGCTTCTAAATATAATGTGCCTCAAAAAAGAGAAAGAGTATTTATCATTGGAACTTTAAAAACGGTTATAAATAAAAAATTTGAATTTCCGAAGGAATGTTCAAATATAAAACTTTTAAAAGATGTTTTAATTGATGTACCATCATCATTTGGTGCTAAATATAATGATGATAAAATTAAGTTATTTAAAATGATACCACAAGGTGGTTGTTGGATTAATTTGCCCGAGGATTTACAAAAAAAATATTTAGGTAAAAGTTTCTATTCAGGTGGTGGTAAAAGAGGAATTTTATATCGTCTATCAATGGAAAAACCATCATTAACGTTATTATGTACTCCATCACAAAAACAAACAGAAAGATGTCATCCATTAGAAGAAAGACCTTTAACCATTAGAGAATATGCAAGAATACAAACATTTGACGATGATTATAATTTTACAGGCAGTTACGCATCTCAATATAAACAAATTGGAAATGCTATACCAGTCGAATTAGCAAAACAAATAGGCATTTCGTTGATTGAAATATTAATTTGAATATTTATCGATAGTATCTCTCATAAAATTAAGTATTATTTCTATATTATCTTCAAATATAAGTTTGAGAAATTTATATCCCGTATATTGATATATTTCTTCATTATTATGAATAATTTTAATAATAGCTCCCTCGACTGTTTTCTTTTTATTATCTGCGTTAATTGTTGCATATATACATAAATATTCAGGGTTTTCTTTTTTAAATTTTGCCAATTTATCAAAGTTTGTTTTCTTTGATGAATGATTATCAGTATTTGTTCTATTTTTTAATTCAATAGCAATTTTATTTGTTGTAGAAATAATATCCAATCCGGATACGTGACCTATTTTTAAATTTGTAAAACCTTCATAATTACCAATTACTTCTTGCCATTGATTTTTGTTTTTCCTTTAAAATCACCATTTTATTTTTCATTGATTTATCAGTATCTAATAAATCAAATGTTAAATCATTCTTTTCAGGTCTGTTTAAAATAATTTTTATTTTGTTCTCAATCAATTCCAAATAAGTTTCCATAATCATTTAAAGATAATTATTATTTATTAGATATCAATTTTTATGAAAAACTTCGAAAAAGTTTTACATAGATTGGAGTTATCATTAAAAGCCACTATTGCTGGCTATGTATCACTTCTTATGTATGATATATATAAGAGAAATAATGGAATGCGTTAATTTATCAGTTATACCGCAATTCGGTGGCACTTGTTGGTTTAATGCTATTTTAACAGTTGCTCTCTATAGTCAAAATGTGCGAAAAATCTTAATTAAAGAATCAAAAAAATGGAGTAAATCCAATTCTTTTTTAATGGTATTGAAAGCCGTGTTGATTAAATATTATAATCAACCCGAAAAGGTTCAAGATTTCTTTAGTAAAATTAAACCCGAATCAATTTTATTTAAAATGATTAAAACTTATAATGATGTGGAATTATTAAATTTTTTTAAAGCAGCAATAAAAGATGGTTCTGGATTAGGTTTTGATTCTGATTTTATAATTAGATTTTTCAAATATATAGGAATAAAAACACTCGACATTGTTATTACTAAAGAAAAGGGATGGATTTATAATAAAACTAATTATTATTTAAATACAGATAAGGAATTTACCTTTATTTATGATAAATTAAATAAAAATAAATTTACACTTTTAAAAGATGAACTCAAATACTACAAAAATCCAGAATTAGCAAAAGAAAAGAAAGTAAAGGTAATAGAAGAAACTTCAAGAATTCTTGAAGATATTCCCGACATTCTAATAATAAAACACGAAGATTTAATTGCATTTCAAAAAGATAATTATAATTTTCTCGATTATTATATGAAAGAATTCAACAGTTCCACTTATAATTTCAATAGCAGAGGTTTAGATACATATGATGATATAATTCATCTAAATGGTCATATTTATAAATTAGATGCCGTTACCTTAAACAACTATAATGGTGATATTGGATTAGGTCACGCCATTGCTGGTATTACCTGTAATGAGAATCGTTATGTCTATAATGGTTGGAATTCAGGAACAATGGAACCAGCTCTTAAGAGT
>Ga0315906_10003774_pt1 | contig 19881 bp, 16 predicted proteins | sample LakEriMetagenome_4_FD_203526 | JGI IMG/M metagenome (GOLD analysis project Ga0315906, IMG submission 203526) | Freshwater fungal communities from buoy surface, Lake Erie, Ohio, United States - Buoy 2 MA122 | ecosystem: Environmental > Aquatic > Freshwater > Lake > Lake biofilm | place: USA... | reverse complement strand
TGAACAACAGAATTAAGTTTTGAAGCAATTTTCATTGCATCAGAATTGTGCTTAATGTTCCATTGAACAACGCGCAGTTCCATTGACAATTACTTTTTGATACAGTAATAGCTCCCTTCGTTTTCTAGACAATCCGTGGTCGTGTTCACACGTATTTTCATTTTCCCATCAGGATTGGACAACGATTCACCGGTAATAATCGCTTTGGTGGGAGACAAAATCAGAATTTCCAGATTGAAATGTGTGGTTGACCCATTCAAAATGATACCATATGTATTCAATGTACTGGAATACCCAATTTTTACCTTTACCGTTTGATCCGTGCTGTAAAATGTTTTCCCTTCGAGAAATGCAAGTACATCTGATTCACTTTCAAAGTTTGTTTGTGCGAACCCAATTTGAGCAAAACAGAAACAGCAAATCAATAGAGCGTAGAATTTTTTCATTCTACGAAAGTATAGATTTATCTGGCGATTGAATGTTCTCATTGATAATGATTTAACCATTCTGCATATTGCCTTACTTTCGTGCAATACGAAATCCTAAAACACCCAATTCTACCAATATGAAAAAACTACTTCTTATGGCAACGATGTTGCTCCTATTTGGTGCCGTATCTGCCCAGATCGGCGATGTTCAACAAAAAGGCAACTGGCTTCATTCTTATGACGGGAACCGCGAAGTTGGTCGATTTGCCATCGGTTCCTCTGACCAATTTTTGGGATTCTCTTCTTCTATTGTCGTAGTAAAAAAGGGCAATTGGATACATTCTTACGATCAAAAAGGAAAAGAACTTGGTCGATTTGGCATTGGATCCTCAGATCAGTTTAGAAGCGTTAACGGGAACAACATCAATATCAAAAAAGGGAATTGGGTCCACACCTACGACGTAAATGGCAGAGAGCTTTCCCGTAGAAGCTTATAATACCCCAACGCGAATAGAAAGGGTTGTCCGGTTTAAACTGTCCTTTAAAACTTGGCGATATTGCTGCAATCAATATGCAACTAATACATCACTTAAGTGATTTTATTTTTCGCTAACAATTAGAAAATCAAACTTGAACGTAATAATTTTGTTCAGGGCTACATCATGAAAACACTCTCAAAATGTGCATTATTCCTATTTACCTCAGCGGTACTATTTGGGTGCGCGAGCAACGGATTCTTAATGGCAAAACCGCGAATGGTTATATATGGAACCACATACCCAGCAAAAGATGTTAACACACCCGTTGAAATATACAGGACCCAAAGGCCGAATCGACCATACATCGAAATTGGAGAAATTTCATGCAACGATACCAACGACGAATATGCCCTAAATCAAATTCTCATGAAAGCGCGATCCATAGGCGCAGACGCTATAATCATTTTGGGAAGTGCCAGTACCACGGCTTCCGGAGTACCAATAGGTGGCGTTTTATACTCAAGTACTCAACAGTATGGATTCAAGGCGGTTGCAATCAAATATCAATAGCAATTCGCGTAAAATTCATTTATTTTGAATGACCTCATTTAATACCATTCATCGTGAACAAGTATTTATACCTCATATTAAGCATGTTGACTTTATCTTGTAATCAAACTCAATCTGAGAAAGAATACATTAAAAACCTTGAATTGAAAAACAAAGCCTTAGAAGAAGAGCTCAGTGAAATTAGAGGTAATTCAGGTAGATCCAAAAAACAAAACAGGCAAAAAGATGGAACTTTCTTCACTATTGGTTCAACAGAGGATGAAGTAATTCAAGTCATGGGCGAACCTACAAGTTACATGGTAACAGCTGCCGAAGCGCGGAGATTTTATTACGGACTAAGTTCGGTGTACTTTTATCAAGGCAAAGTAATTAGTTACGACAACATAGAAGGAAATTTGCATGTCCGCGTGAAGCGATAAACCAATAGAGCATCTGCTTTAAAACAACCACACAGATATTGTCGTTCCAACTTGCCAACCCAATCAATATATTTGTTGGGCATGTCAAACACCGACAAACTTACCGAAGCGCTCATACAGTTCAGAAATGAACGCGACTGGGAGCAATTTCACAACCCAAAAGACCTCGCCATTGCCCTGAGCCTCGAAGCCGGCGAACTGCTCGAGAATTTCCTCTGGAAACAGCCGCAAGACGCCGACATCAGCAAAATCAAAGAAGAACTGGCCGATGTCCTTGCGTATGCCCTGCCTGTCGCTAATCTGCAATACCTATTTTCAGCTTATAATCACGGATATAACTTAAATTTCACTCACAGATGCTGGTAGATTCAATGACTATTGAAGAGTTAAAATCTGAAGTATTGCAGGATTATGCTAAAATTGTCAATTCACATCGGCGATTATGCGAAAAATATGATCGATTAAGATTTGAAAGGAAAATTAATAAGTTCGAAACTTTCCCATATTGGTTCCAACTTAAATCCAATTCAAAAAATAATTGGCTAATTTGCTTTACGAAGACACCTAATGAATCTAAATATGATGGGCAGCCAGAAATAATATCGATAGTGTATTACATAAGTAAAATTGGATTCCGAGTTTTTCACGTAAGTGTTGTTTTGAAAATTCATGTTTTTAATGGTCATTTTTTTTCAACGATACAATGAGAGGTGTAAACTCCTCAAAACGAATTTCCTCGATTTTGTGAAACATTTTTTTGAAAATAACGCATATGCTGAACCAAAATTTAAGATCGCAAATGATTCAATTATGGTAATATCCATTTGCAATTATGGAGTAATGTTAGGCGAAATTCAACCAGAAAATGGATGGACTGTTTTCAAAACTTTTATTGACAGAACGTTGGTCAATGCAGAGCAATCTGAAATTGAAAAACTCATTATCCGGGAACTTGATGTTGAACTTAATTCCACACACCCCATCGAAAAGGGAATTGAAGACCATGACATACCCTTTAAGAAAGAATTTTTAAAAAAATTATCCGAAAAAAATCAAATACCATAAAAAACAGAAAAAAATGTGGTCAGCGGTCAATACCCCTAAAAATCTAACTTAGGTTGTTTGATATTCAGGGATGGGTCACAAAAAAACTTAGTTACACAAAAATAATATGCTAAAATCTAAAACAACATTCCAAGAGGAATATCACTTTTTAAAATCTTGTATCCCAAATGCAATTGAAGACCACGATTTTGATAAATTACCGCTACCCCCTGCATTTATTGAGGATTTATTCGGTGATTCCGTGGTTGAATACGATATAACACAAATTGATATTGAAGAGTTTTTCAATTCAATTGAACTACCCAATATTATTACTGAAAATAGACTACCAATAAATTCTGAAATTGATTTATTCAGTAATGATCGACCACGAAACCGTTTCAAAAGAATGATGGAAGATTACGGACGAGATGTTTTTGGTTTGTATCTACCATTTCACTACTATTTCAAATCTGGTAAATGGGGGATTTATCTTTTTATTGACTTAATTGAAGAAAGAGCCAAAGAATTGTACTATCAACAACACATAATGGCGAGGCAATTTCAACGATTAACCATTGAAGAAATGAAACTTTTCTATTACTATGCCGTTTTTCGTCACGAATTTTTCCATTATCAAACAGAAGTTTTCGCGACAAATGCAGAAATCCTGAGCGATAAGGCTTTGTATATTAATTACAATGAACAAGTCAAGGAATTAGTACGTTATACAGAACATTGGTTAGAAGAAGCATTGGCCGAATCATCAGTCTTGAAAAGTACTTTGGTTATCAAGAGGGCAAAAATAAGCAAGTTGGCGATGAAGGCAATTTATGAGTATGATTTACAGTTTATGCCACCTGGTTATCGAGATTATCATTGCAGAGATTATGGTGGACCAGATAACGCTCATAAATATTTGGCTTCTCAAATTATTCAAACTGATGTTAGACCGAATTGTTTGGTGCCAAAAAACAATACTATAAAAAAAGAATTTAGGCACGACTACAGCAAAGTACCCATCTACTTGGTGAAGTTTAATAAGAAAATCAGAATTCAATAAACATTTTCTCAGACTACGAGGAAACTAGGGATTGGTTTCGGGGGAATTTAAAGCTCACTGGCATTCAATTCAGCAACTTTAATTTAAGTTCTCTAATTCAGCGCTTGGGTTGAAGAAAGATGTCGATAACATACACTTCGTAGAACTTTTGACTAAAACAGCTAATTTTGACATTCTTATCAATATTATTCAAATGACAAAAGCAGCATTTTCACCAACTAACTATATCGATGAAATTAAATTAGCCGTTGAAGGACACCATGAATTACCACTTATAGTTCAAAATGCACACATTGTTTTTAACTCGCTCCTTTTGTTAGTCTCCCATCCGGACATACCTGCTAAATTACGCGCAAGATGTTTCACGGCAATTGGATATTTTTTCGTTCCAGAAGATGTGATTTCCGAGAAAGAGTTTGGACCCATAGGATTTGTTGAAGACGTAATGTTAGCAATATTTGTTCATTACCAAATTATTGAAACAATGGGGAAAGAAGGTGAAGAAGCCGTTGAACAAGCTATGGCTGGATCCACTCAACCATACAGCATAATTCAACAGGATTACGAGCAACAACGATTAACATATGAAAGGCAGTTTTTATCCGCTTTACGATTAACAGGTCTAATTTCTGATGACGAATATTCAAATATCATTAATTGATTAATATTAATTGAACATTTTCACTATTTATTCTTTCATTAGATAAAAGTTTTTCTCGAAAACTAAATTCATTTATTCCGAAACTTGAGAGTCGTTTTATAAATATTTTATTTATTAACGAAACATATACAAATCGGATTTCACATTTCAGTTGTTCATCACTAACATCCAACCTGACATTTTGCAAATTTTGGAACGAACTAATAATATCAAAATATAATTCAATCCAATTTGAATGAGTTACCATGGACTCCTTGGCTTTTTTCAAAGAAACAAACCAAGCTATGTGGCTTTTATTCATCGGCAGAATCGTTGAAATATCATTAACAGCTTGATAATTTACAAAAAAATCAATATTAAGTTCAAGTTTATGCAAAACCCTTAATAACAGTTCCTGATTGGCCTTAGAAATACTATTGTAATGAACAGCGGAAATCTCCTCTGTACTTACATTTTCAATCCAATAATTACCGGCTTCAGCCGTTGGAATAGTTTCATCAACAATATCAAGGCAACATTCGAACAACACCATCGATTCCATTCGAGATTAGATTTAAAAAAGAAATATCAGAACTACTTAACTTCTTTTTATTCTTGATATTATCCAATAAAATATTGGCAAAATGAGGAGGTTCTTGATCCATACATCGATCCGCAAGTTTCAACAAATATGAATGAAACTCTTCTATACCCGCTGTATCGAATTTAGAGAATATCAATTTTAATCCAGCTATTTTCCTGTGTAACTCATCATTTTCCAAAATTTTAATCAATAAATTCTCATACTGATAATAAAACACACTATCCACTATATCATCTACATCAGCAGCATTCATAATGTTATCGGTAACTGGCATTAAAACTGTACCAGGTTGTCCAACCTCTAAAAAAACATCAACTGCCAGACCTAAACCACCTAATTCATCCAAATTCGGTGAAAATAATAATCGTCCTCCTCTTTGGGAAATACCCTCCATTTGATACAAGCTGGCATAACCAGCAACATGCCCTAACTGAAAAACCAAACGAACAAGGTCACAATCAGATAAATGCATATTATCCCAAGCCAACATAACCTCACCCATCGCTTTCTCCATATCACGAGAAATTGAATTATTCAGCTTCTTGTATTTTCTATGTAAAAAAGCGAATTCTAGTACTGAGAAGTTAGATTTGGAATTTTTCAAGTTATTTGTGAGTTCAAACAACTTTTGTAAATCATCATTGCACATTGGATTTTTAATAAAATCGACAAGTGTATTTGCCATAAATCCATAGTGTTTCTGAAGATATTTTGAATATTTTGAAATCAAACCAACAAAATTTTCTTCCGTATATACTTCGTCATTGAATCGATCTAAACTATATCTACCAAAATCATCCGTAAAAACATAAGGTAGAGATAGTACCTCTTTCATAAACGTTCGTTTCTCAATAACCAAAGGCAAAGCCCTTAGAAGTGAAAGCCCCCCTTTTAACTTCAAACGACGCCATGCTTCATGAATTTTAGCTTTATTCGTTTCTCTATTGACTCTTGTGATTTTTAATTGTTTCTTTTTTATTGGAGATGTAAAATCAGCCCATCGAACCATTTCAAACTGATATGGAATTCCATTTCCATTAAATAAATATTGTAAGCTCTCAATTTGAACATCAGAGCAAACAATACGATTAATGTATTTTATATGTATGCTTACAAATTTTTTTGAAATAAAATTCAAACCATTAAATTCCAACAATATGTAATCATCCTCTAGATTGACAAGAAAATCATCAGGCAGTCCATTCATAAATTCCAATGTCAATGGAAAATCAAATTCCCGAATGCGCTCTTTGTTATATGACAATTCAACTATTTCTGGAGAACATATATATCCAATTTGCAGATAAAACTGAAAAGAGTATATGTCCACCTTTAAATATGACAAATCACTTTTATTCATAATCCTTTTTTTTGTATTATTTTTTTGAGATGTATAAATTCGTATTGACGGCTTGTAAAAACAACGGCAATGTATCCACACTTGTCAAGAGAAACAACTTTTCCTTAGCTCGAGTCATACCAACGTACAGCTGTTTAATTTGGGCTTCAGTTTCAGTCTGAAAGGTTTCAACATATGGCATAATAACCAAATCGAACTCTAATCCTTTGCATGAATGATATGTTGTAACAATTATCTCTTTTATTTCCTCTGAATCTTTCACTCCATTGTGGTACATAGTAAATTCGATTTTGTTTTCTGTCATAATTTTACCAACCTCTTTGACTTTGGCCACCGAGGAGCATATTACACCGATAGTGTAGCTCGGATTTTCCTTGATTTTTTGCAAGAATAGAGCATTCATCGCTTTTACATCACTACATCTATACAATTCCGGCCTATCTCCTTCAGACCTTGCGAAACTTTCAATATTTGCGACATTGATATTTGGGGCACATGCCGCTGCAAATTCATAATTGCTTTTTGTATTTCGGTAGTTTGTAGCCAGATGTATATTATAAACCACTTTGTTAGCTGCTGTAAATTTATTTGTTATCAAATCAACTAAATTTAAAGCATCCACATTTCGACCAAATACATCCTGGGCTTGATCAGCACATATAAATACTTTTGGAGCTAACCCTGCAAACTCAGTGATTATGTCAATGTGTAAATCTTGAGCCTCATCCATAAATAATTCAGATATATTTAAATTTCGTTTGGCTCTATCAAGATGATTTCTAAAATTATTATTTGGCCTTCCTTCATCGTCTGTTAAAAACTGTCTACTCTGACCCCAATACCATGAATGAATTGTTTTTAGCTTTTCAACATTCACATCTTTATTCATCATCATATTTTTCAAGTAGCGCACAAGTAACTTTCCGTATGCCAAATACATAAAATCACTTGCCTTATTTTTCACTATGCGATGCACTACAACCGTTGTCTTGCCGCTACCAGGACAGCCTGACATAACTACGATTTCACCAGCTTTTATGGGTTTCAATATCGCATTATTTTGATCTCTACTTAATGCTGTCAGTGGGGGCATGTTAAATACAAAAGGCATATTTTATTCGCTAAAGAATCCAATAGAATCAGAATAATTTTCAGTATTTAAATAGCGTCTATTTAAATATTGATTAAAATACTCACAACAAGTCTCAGGCAAAATCAAACAATTATGGCAAGCGGCCAAATTTGCCATAGTAGATCCTTGAATACCATAATCAGAACAAATAGGGTCGCTACTACACCAGGAGTTTTTATCTATTGCATTTTGAAATATCAAATTCAAATTCGCAGGTTCTCCCAATCTAACCAATCCACCCAAGGACCCTTCCCCATCAGCATCCGCGGTATATATCATGATTCCGCTCATTTTCTTTTCATTCAGGTTATTTACGTAAATACGCTCGGCCATACTGGAAGTTGAATACCCAGACAATGTTGAAATTTCCGCAATCAGTGCATGAGCAAATGAATGCAACATTATGAATTTAGTAGGACTTTCATACTGCTTTATTAAATCATCTTTCACAGAAGCAGGTAACCTGTTAAATTCCTCAACCACATTCAATGAAACTATCCAATCATTGATTTTATCATCGCTAAAAATAAGTAATAAACCTTCTCCTTTAACCTCATCTACAATCACTTCATTCATTGAACCATATGCCTCAATTATTTTCTGGTCACGAGAAAAACCCGTTCCCATCTCTTCTGCAGGCAAGATGCGTGTAAATCCACAAAATGCCCGAGTCATCTTTATCTTTTTCAGCAAAACTACTTCATCTAAATAGTTTGAAATTATTTCTGAATACAAACTCGCTTTTCTTTTTAGTATTTGAAAATCCAAATTACCCGTGTAACTCAAACCACTGGTAAAAGCTTGGTATTCATTCTCTTTAAAACTGCACTCAGTCTGACCTGGCGGATTTTTAAAGTATGTTAAGAAATCATTTCTTATTTCATGATTCTGAGAATATTCGTTCAAATTCTGCGAAATACTACAAGCTATACCCCAAATTTGATTATCAGTAAAACTTGGATTTGCAGCGACCACGGACTTAACAATCTGCGCTTGTTCACTCTCAAAAAAATCAATTACTGCCTGATTAAATCCTAATTTGGTGGGTGGAATATAGATTGAACTGACAACTATTGGGAAATATATATTCGAGGAAGACTTCTGAACCGCTTGTGCAACTTCACCACATTGTTCAGTAACAATTTTACGTTGACTATCCAGTAGCCAAGGACTATCACCACTACATCCTATACCCTTTTTCAATAACCCTTCAGAGGACAAAATTCCATCTAAACTCTTTTTTTTATCACAATTAACGCATTGAATAATAACACCAGAAAGTCCGGTTTTCCTATTATCAATTTTATACAAAAGTTCATGGGACCCATAATCTTTACTTCCATGAACGAATTCGTCAAATGGAAAATCGCTTAAATGCCCTTTCTTACATACCACTAATAATCTCGTAGGGGTCAATGTACTTTTCCGTCTTCTCGAACTATTGCATTCACTGTTGGAACACTTGGGTAGCGTTGGATTTAAATAATCAACCTTATACATACGGTGACAGTAAGAGCAATAATGCCATTGTGGAATTCTTATTGCCTTTATATCGCTTTGGAAATCACGATTATTCCGTGCTGATTTAATGGTAGATAATTTATCTACTTTTAATTTCGAGCGCAAAAACTCATCCTTTACGAATTTCAATCTTTGATTAATGGATGGGTTCCAATGTCGTTTGGCCAATATCAGATAATTCAAACCATCTACATCACTAATGATGGACCCTGGTCCATAGCCAGTTATTATTTGAGCTTTACGTATTTTTAATGTTGTACTCATATGTGTAAATAATCAACATTTTCTTCAATATCAACAGACCGCATTGAGGTAAGAATTGGAAATGGGCGTGGATTTTGTACCGGAGCATTTACTGCTTGATCAAAAGTGATAAACGCTTTAATACCGGCTAGAGCCACATCATCTCCAAAACTGGAGTATCTATTATACCCTTGATTCCATCTATCCAAAAAATCAGCTAATTGCAATTCTAGATCGTTGATTTCCTGAGGATCTACAAGATAGCATCGCGCTTTAATGAAATCAGATATTGAGTTCCATTGGGTTTCCGCAATTTGATTAACCGGAGTATCCTTGTGTATACTGTTTGGACAATTTCTGAGAATACTAAACAGGACTCCTGGCAATGCCCGTTCTCTCGCAGGCTTTGCAAATGGCGTAACTGATGCAGGTTCTACATTTTTTTGAAGTGTACTGTGATAGAATTTAAATTGCTCAAAATAACTCCTATCTCTCGACCGGTTAGGTGCGTACAAAGCCCAAACCAATCCTGGAATACTGCCTCTACCTACCCGTGAGGAAGCTTGTATATATTCTGCGGTGCTTTTGGGCTGCTTGTTAACAATCATGTTAGACAATCTCGGAACATCAAGTCCGACTGAAATCATGTTGGTAGCCAGACAAATATCCACCTTCCCTTTTTGAAAAGAAGGTTTGAATAATCTATCCATATTCTCCACTAAATCACTTGATTTAACACGAGACGTTAATTCAACAATTCCAAAATCATCTACATAACGCCTCTCATCCTTGTCTAAATCCCAATTACGATGGATTACTTTCATGTGTTGTGGTATATCATCAGCCAGCATACTTCTTGTGTGCCCGAGGTCCTTGAGGGTATTAAAATATGAAATTATTGTCTGATAAGACTCTTCAAGACATTCATAATCTGAATTCAAACTTAATTTTGAAGCTTGCAATAAAGATGCAGTTAACCTGTATTGTGTCGTTTTCAGAGATGGCGAACTGTTGGCATATAGACCCACGTACTTCCTCGCAGTTTTCGATGTTATTGATTTAGAAAAAAAATTATCTCTTACTGATAGGTAGGGCTGCGGAAAAAACTGAATTTCTGATTCTTTCTTTCCATATAGATTTAGCAATTGCTCAAATGCGCGAGAAATTGTTGCTGTCGATCCAATTCTTTTGGGTCTTACATTCTGGGCATGAAAGATGTAATCTAAAGCCATCTCGTACAAGCCAACCACTGTGCCTAAAGGACCATCAATTAGATGTAATTCATCCTGAATAATCAGCTTCAAAGGCTTATTTTCGTTGGCACGGGGTACATCAACACCAAGTAAATGTCGATTATTGGCATCCCAAGCCAACAGTGCAAATTTATCTACTGTACCTATCAATAACTTTGGCTTTACCCTTTTTATATCATCGTCTACTACATAAATTGGCAACTTAGCCTGACCTATATCACAAACGAAACAATGAAATTCCACACCATAATCTCCTTCTTTAAAACCATTTAAAAAACCATTTTCATTTAATTTCCCAAATTCTGTCATACATCTGGGACATTTGGAAACGGAGAATTTATTTTCACCCCCAAGTTTCATTTCTTGGTAGGCAGCAATTGCCTGAGATCTGGTATTTGGTGTAGTAGCCTGACCAACCCACAGTCCTATTGACAGGTCGACTCCTATGATTGAATATTTAATTTTCACGTCATTGCAAGCGACGATGAGCGCTGAAGCTCGCTCAAACTGCTGTGAACTCAACAGCCTCAGTGTATACCTCATTAAAATCGACACACCAACGTTTTGATTTTCGGAAAGTAATTCCCAAAATAAAGTAAAAGCTGACAGCCCCAAATATGCCTCCGTCTTACCACCACCTGTTGGAAACCAAATCAAATCAAAAAAATCTCTCGCGACCTTATCTTGTTCTTCAGTACCCGAGATTGCACCTATATTCATCAGAATAAACGCGATTTGAAATAATCTCCATTTACCAAATTCAAATTCCTCAACTAAAGGCCAAGTATTCTTATCAAAAGGGTCTACTGAAAAATAATTCGTATTTATAGAAAATGCTTTGATTGGTTGCTTTGTCCTTAGTTGTTGAAGCAGCATTGCTTCATTCATAAGAATAAAAGCGCGAGAAACAATTGAATCACTTTCAATAAGTTCTATTCCACGTTCAATTCTTGAAATAACTAAATCAATCGCATTTTTATTAGCATTTACTACATCAATTAAATCACTGCTCTGCGTATTTGCCTGTTGTAAACACCAGTTTTTATATTCAGTTGAAATCAAATGTAATTTCGGTAGCCATTCAGCAATATTATCACATTCCATCATTTCCACCATATTATAATGAACTGTTTCCCCGTCTGATTTCAGCTCCGAATGTATGAGTTTATCAATAGTGTGTTGTGGTAAAAATGTTGAGCGCACTATATTGCAAGAACTATCGACGACAGCAGCATCTACACTACAACCATGACCGTTTGCAAAACGTAAAAAATCGCGATACAACAATTTATTTAATTTTTCATCCCGAGTAAGATTTGTATCAGAATTTAAAAGTGGCAAAAACCCTTCTGCTGACTCTATTACTAATTCTAACTGAAAAAATGATTCATTATATTTAGGCCTTCTATTTTCCAATAACTTTGTACTGTTGACAATAGAAATTATCATTACTCCACCTGTCTGCTGTGAACGATTTACTATTATCATTTCAAGTTTTTTGTTCTCATCCTCGTACAACATTGTAGAAGAAAAGCCAGGTTGAATATCTGATGTTAACAGCAATTTTGATTTCGATATGGATGTTCTTTTGTAACCGTTTTCTTCACGTTCGTAAATACCAAAATAAATCTTAACTTCAAGACGATCCTTTGGATTTACTTGAAACGAAATACCCATACTACTTTGACTTGTGGATGTTATTGCATCTTCAAAACTTTTCTCACTTTCATCCAACACATCGCTCTCCTCCGTCAATCTTGGTTTACAAGGTTCTAAAATTCCTGTAAGGTACTTTATCATTGGATTTTCTTCAATAACATGTGAACAAACATCCTTGTCGTCGAAAACCTCACTTGGCCCAATCAAATCCAATCTTACTAAATCAATTATGCGATCACGAATCATATTTACAATTTTGCAATATAAGGCAATATGGAAAAATCCTTATCCAAGTCGTAGAAAATAACACATTTAATAATTGCGCGTGTCATAGCAATATAAATCAATCGTTTCGATTCGGCATGCAGACTTCTTCCCAAGCCAACAATTAAAACATAATCAAATTCTAAACCCTTCACATCCCTAACCGTAGCAATTTTAATCGACTTACCAGCGCCACCAAAAATCTCGTAGCCCTCAAAATTCAAAATCCCATTCGCACTTATGATATCACTTTCACCAATATCAATGATTATGATATCATTCGGTGATATTCCCTTTTTTATCAATTTCAGAGAATAATCTCGAACTTTATCGATATTGTTAATACAAATATGTTCCACCCTTTCACCAGCAATCGTGTTCTCCAAATAGGTACCAACTTTTTCCAATCCGGTGATTCGCTTTACACTTGTTATTGTATTCTGAGTATTTCTACAATTTTTACTCAGTGTAAATTTCACGAAACCATTTAAATAATCAACGAGTTTCTCATTAATTGCAAATTGGGGCTCTGAAAGCATTTGATTTATATGGTCGCCAAACATTGTGATTCGCCCAAAGGAAGCCTCACTTAAAATGGAGAAAAAATAATCACTTCCGAGAAAATCTTGGTATTCATCAACGACCAAAGAATTGTATTTTCTACGTTTTAAACAAAATTCAACACCATCCCAACCATCATCATCTACAGCTACAACCGTCAAGAGCGTATTATCCAATCCATATTCCGAAAATCGTTCTAAAAAATATCTTTTTAAATACTTAGATTGAACTAAAATCATAACAGTCATACCATTTTGTAGGGAGTGAAGGCACTCGATTACTGCCAAATAGGATTTACCTGTGCCAGCTCCTCCAAATACAATTATTTTATTATTCTGTTTCAGTCCCTCAAAGACCAATTTTTGGCTTTCCGTCAATAATGCAACATTGTTTTTTATTTTACGTTCCATTATGGTAAGAATTTCTTTTTCATCTACATCGTCAAAACGGCCTATTTTCCTCAAGCTATTCACGACCAAAAGTTGATGTTGACTCGTTTTTTCGTGGAATTTAACTTTCATTTTCAATTCGCTATTAAAAATGACATTTTCTATAAATTCTCTTGGCTCACTTAGGTTATGACTCAACCCTATTCTCCAAAACCCATATTCAGCACCAACATCAAACTGGTTCATTTCTGGAAACCACACACACCAAACCACTGGGAAATTAAATTTCAAAATTTCGAAATTTTTCAACAATTCGATTAATGAATAATGATTGTTTTTACACTGGGTAAATGGATCTTGCGTTGCTTCCCAATTATTTTTCCATCGATTATATATTTTGTAACCCTCGTTGGACTGTATTAATGTACTAGACTTAACCTCGATACATACCATACACCTAGGTGTAACTATAAGAATATCGATTTCCCCTTGTGCATGTATGACATGATCCTCTAAATTATATGATCGAAGTATATACCAGCCCATTTCATTTGCAACTTGCTCCAATGCTGTCAAACACAAATATTCTCCATGTGAATGATTGATAGACTTTAACCGGATTTCATCTACTGTCAAAGGTGGAATTATCCCAGGAGGTATTAAATTCATATTTCAAATAACACAAAAAAAAACTAGTATAAAAAATTAATATTTTTTATACAGAAATTATACTACTATTAAAAACGAAGACAAATTTTCACACAACAATTCTTAACTGCAACTTTAACTTAGAAAGTATAATTTATTAGATGGGTTATACTTGAAAAATAATAATCATAGTAAAAATCAAGCCTCCAGGTTAGTCAAATTCATGATTCAGTTATCGCGTACCTATTCAGAAAAATAATATGGAGAAAACAACACTCACACCCAGAATCAATCTATTCTGCATTACATCTGCTATATTTGAAATATGACAAAAATTCGAGTCGTAGAGTTATTTGCAGGTGTGGGTGGATTTCGATTGGGTCTGGAGGGATGGCAACACAAAAGTGCATCTAGCCATTACAATGAGCCATTTAACTCACCATATCAAGTAATTTGGTCAAATCAATGGGAGCCAAATTCCAAAAAAAATGGCATGTTTCAGGAGGCGAACTCCGTGTATCATAAAAACTGGCCGAATAATGAAAATTCAATTCATTATCCATTCGATCTAAACACTGTCGCTTCTCCAGAATTTTCAGACAAAGTTGTAAAAACATCAATCCCTGACCACGATATGCTTGTTGGGGGATTCCCTTGTCAAGATTATTCAGTAGCAGGTGTCAATACCAGAGGTATTGAAGGGAAAAAAGGTGTTCTGTGGTGGAATATTCACAAAATACTGAAAGTTAAAAGACCAAAATATGTTTTTCTAGAAAATGTAGATCGGTTATTAAAGTCACCCACTTACAGCCGTGGGCGTGATTTTGCAATTATATTATCAACATTAAATGAACTAGGATACTCCCTAGAATGGAAGGTTATAAATGCCGCTGATTATGGGATGCCCCAACGTCGTAAGCGAATCTATATATTGGCTTATCATCAAAAGTCTAAAATCAAAGTTGAACGATCAAAAAAATGGCTTGAATCAGATGGCGTTTTCGCAAAATCTTTCCCTGGTCAACTTACGGGCCCTACAATTGAATTTACCCTAGAGTCAAATATCAAACAATTATCAGATACATTTTCAAATGGGAAATTCCTCAATAATGGTTTAATGGCAAATGGCAATGTTGTGATGTCTGATTTTAAAGCTATATTAAATCCTTTACATAACAACTTATACAGCCAAAACTACCATGTTTTGGGCGATATTTTACTAGAGGGAAAATTTGTTGATGACACCTTTTATGTAAGCACCGAAAAAAAACTAAAAGTTCCAATTTTCAAAATCACACAACCCGGATTTAATGTGGACCAGAAATTGACAAGGAAAGGTGATGTAATTGAACTCCACACCGAATTAGACAAATGGATTTATTTAAAGGGCAGAAAGGCTGAAGAAAGAAAAAGTTCAAAGGGAACATTCTACTACAAGGAAGGACCTCTTTCATTAATCGATGACTTAAAAAAAGCCTCACGAACAATTGTCACAAGTGAGGGTGGCGCTGGACCTTCAAGGTTTAAACATCTAATTTTTGACGGCGAAAAATATCGTAGATTACTTCCCGTTGAACTTGAACGTTTAAATATGTTTCCAGACAATCATACTGCAATTGGTGTAAACAATGGTAAGGAGTTATTAATTAGCCCATCTAAACGAGCATTTTTTATGGGAAATGCTTTAGTTGTTGGTGTAATTGAACGAATAGGAAAACAACTTCATGATTATATAAAATGAAATACAACTTATTTTCATTCACAGTTAATTCGGGTAATGTAAACTTCGATTTCGTTGAACAAAAGTCCGATGATTTGGAGGAATTACTAAATAAAATTCAATTAGAAATTGTAAAATTATATATTGAAAAACAAACAAAACGATCAGGAATTCAGAAACTTGGTAACGAAATCAGGTATTCTGTAGTATTAAATTCGTATTTCGAAAATGCCTCAACAGGATTTTACTTGATTAAATCCACTGAAAACAGCAGGTATTTCGTTTCCAAATTTATAGATGTTACGATATCAAAAAAACAAGAGGCATTGTATTTTTTCATATTGGAAGACCGATTTGGCAAGGAGAGCAAGTTGGTAGATAGTTCATTTATTAGATTAAATCAAATAAAAAAAGAACTCCAAGATTTTTTTTCCATTTATCATCCAAGAATGGTTCTACCCAAAATCTATTTTATCGAAATCACAGGCTTTACAGATTATTTTTTTGAAAATAGAAAAGGCTTCAACTTCATCCACAAATTAAATAAACATGACTAATTTTAAAGTTTTCGACAAAATTTTGAGTCACACTGCCAGTGGCTTGAATAAGCACTACTTGGTTTCACCCAGTACAATACAAGAATTTTTCAAAGATGGAAATAAATTCATAAAAATCCCTGATTACCAGCGACCATATTCCTGGACAAAAAAACATGTTCTAGATTTAATTAACGACGTAAAAAAACTTACTGAAAGTGATAATTCATCTTGGTTTTTTGGCCCAATATTTACAGTTAAGCAATCAGACGCTGACGAACATACGGAACTCTTGGATGGTCAACAACGTATAACTACGATTCAGATTTTATTAAGGGAAATAAGCTTATTCCATTTTTATACTACGGACAACTTTGCAGCGGACCCTTTTTTTCAGAAATTTAAAATGGCGGTTGAAGCTTCCAGAAACTGTTTAACGAAATCATACGGCATTGGTAACAAAAAAGCAATTTTTACAACGGAAGATTCTATTAAAGAAATTTTCGAATCCTATATCATAGGATTTGACAATGTTACAGACCATGAATCTTTCAAACAACAGGATGAAGATTTCCAAAATAAGTTGAGGGATGCTCAAGGAAACGGATCCAAGACAGCCGAGACAATCTCTGATTCAATAAGTACTATTCGACAATTCCTGAAGGACAATTATTTAACGTTAACTAATTCTGGTTTAACCGAAAATTTAACATCACTTTACAACTTCGTTGATTGTTTACTTACAAAATGTTGGTTAATTGAAATTCCGATGCAAAACCATCATGATTCTATTCAAATTTTCGAATCGATTAACAACCGCGGTAAAAGCTTGACCCTTGTAGATAAAATACAATATAAATCCATAATAAACATCAGTCAAAACAACTTAAATACTCTTAGAGGTAAATGGAAATTGGTCTACTCTGGGTTATTGACTTTGGAGGCAGATGGCGACATTAAAAGCGAAGATGATTTTTTCAAAGTATTTATCAACTCTATAAACGGGGATGACATTACGAATGAAGATTTGTTTCTGCAAAAATTTGAACAACTCTACTTAAATAGTGGTGATGATAAAATTTTGCAATTTATGGATCAGGCCCTAGCTGTAATCAAATTCTATTCAATCATGAACACATGGAGCGAACCCACAAACGAGTATATCAATTTTTTTCCAGCAGGAAACACACAATCAAAAGTACGAGGATTATTACACCTGTTAAAAAGAACACTAGATGTTTCGGATAATTGCAGATTTTTAGTTTTCTACATGATTCGAATGGTAAAATTTAATCAGAGTTCCAGCATTATGCGGGCTAATTGGATTTGGGGAATGATTAAATTTATCTTTATTGAAGAAGTATTAGAAAATGTCAAGTCAAATGTACTTCGCGTAAAAATTATGGATTTGATTAAAGACAGGATTGAATTGGACAATATCGACCGAGTGAATAATTATGAGATTCATCAAAACTCATTTTACAAATTAATCCATAATAATGACAACAGTGAATCTAAGTTTGTGATTTATTTTTATGCATTCCTAAAAAATCATACAGTATTGTATTCCTTTTCACCAATACAATATAAAACTTCACATTTAGAACATTTAGCACCAAAGGCATGGAAGGCATATTGGTCTGCTTTCAACTACAAAAATGATGATGTAATAAAATATGTTACTGATGAAATTGTAAATTACACTAATTTTAATGGAGACTTATTTTTGAAAGAAATCCAAAGCAAAGAAAGTCTTGAATTAAAAGATTATAACACATCACCGAACAAACAAGAAGATACATTATTAGAATTTATAGGAAATAAATGGATACTTCATTCAGCTTCAAATATTTCTGCTAGTAATGAGTCCTTTCAACACAAAAAACAACGGATTTATTATAAAGACACAATTGTAAAAATACCATCAAATGACCAAGTAAAAACAGGAATCTCTGCTTTTGTAACATTCACCTACAAAGACATTTTAGCACGGAGTTTCGAGATTTCAGAAACCATAGCTGTTAATTTTAAGAAAAACTGGGATCAAGTGAATTAATTAACTATTTTTATTGATTTTCCTTCACTAATGTAACAAATTAAGAAATCCCATTTACGAGATGTTTTATATTATAAACATTTACAAATCACCTGCATTTACAAAAGCAATTTATTCATAACATGCACTCATCAATTAAAAATAATATTTGGATCGAAAAAACAATAGTTAAAGGGAGAAAAGATAGAATTGTGGGGGAACGATCTTTGGGATTAGCACTGTGGTCACCAAAAACTGGCAGTGACGGTCGTAATACTTATAAAAACATGACTTTAGTCAAATCGGGTGATTTGATTTTACATTTTACGGACAACAAACAAATTTCAGGAATTTCCCAAGTAGAAACAGCCGCAATTGAAGTTGATGGATTGCAAGGAACACCTTGGAATGTTCCATCATACTTAATTAAATTATGTAATTTCATAGAATTAGAGAACCCTGTTGATAGAATTGATTTATTGTCTTCATCGAACAGGACCATATTACATGGTATTGCGGAGAATTCAGAAGTGTTTTATAATAGCGACCTTACATTAAGACAAGGGGGATATTTGACTCCTTGCCCAATTGAGCTATTGGCATTGATAAATAAATATCACAAAAACATTAACGGAAACAACATACCCTTGATTCCTGATTCAATTATTAACGCATTGAATAATTTGAGCTTAAATAATTTTATTAATTTCAATAACCACGCGCTTTGTACATCAATTAAAAACACTGGTTTAACTTTTTCTTCTAAACTTACGCAACGTTTCGTTTCTTCTTTGCTGACCAAACCATTTGTTATCTGCAGCGGACTCTCTGGATCGGGCAAGACCAAGTTGGCACAAGCATTTGTTCAATGGATTAGCGAGAATGAAAACCAATACAAAATCATCCCCGTTGGGGCTGATTGGACCAATAGAGAACCATTGCTAGGTTATCCAAATGGCCTAGACCCCAAATCATATGTAACTCCAGATAGCGGGGCATTGCAATTGATGATTGAGGCAAATAGCAATAGCAGCAAACCCTACTTCCTAATTCTTGATGAAATGAATCTCAGCCATGTAGAAAGGTATTTTGCGGATTTCTTGAGCATCATGGAGTCAGGAGACAGTATTAAGCTTTATTCTGGTGCCGAGAGAATGGATTCTGCGAGTAATCCAATACCAAAAGAAATTGGTTGGCCCAAGAACCTCTTCATCATTGGCACCGTAAACATCGACGAAACAACTTACATGTTTAGTCCCAAGGTTTTGGACAGAGCAAACGTCATTGAATTCAGGATAACACCCGAAGAAATG
>Ga0315906_10003770_pt1 | contig 19905 bp, 19 predicted proteins | sample LakEriMetagenome_4_FD_203526 | JGI IMG/M metagenome (GOLD analysis project Ga0315906, IMG submission 203526) | Freshwater fungal communities from buoy surface, Lake Erie, Ohio, United States - Buoy 2 MA122 | ecosystem: Environmental > Aquatic > Freshwater > Lake > Lake biofilm | place: USA... | reverse complement strand
CCATTGAACTTGCTTACACACTTGCAGACGGACTGGAATACCTGAGAGCAGGCGTCAACGCAGGAATGCAAATAGATGATTTTGCACCCAGATTAAGTTTTTTCTGGGCCATTGGAATGAACCACCATATGGAAATTGCAAAAATGCGCGCCGGAAGAATAGTATGGTCGAAGCTCGTAAAGCAATTTGAACCAAAAAAAGAAAAGTCACTTGCCCTTCGAACGCATTGTCAGACCTCAGGTTGGAGTCTCACACAACAAGATCCGTTCAACAACGTGGCACGAACATGTATAGAAGCGATGGCAGCTGCATTGGGGGGAACTCAATCCTTGCATACAAACGCCCTCGATGAGGCCATAGCACTTCCCACGGACTTTTCTGCGAGAATCGCGCGGAACACACAGCTTTATCTCCAACTTGAAACAGGCATTACTTCCTTCATTGATCCCTGCGGAGGAAGTTACTACATCGAAAAGTTAACATCTCAATTGGTGGATGAGGCATGGAAGTTGATCGAAGAAGTAGAAGAATTGGGTGGCATGTCGAAAGCTATAGAAACAGGGCTACCCAAAATGCGAATTGAAGAAGCCGCGGCACGCAAACAGGCCAGGATTGACTCTGGAAAAGACATCATCGTTGGTGTCAATCGTTACCAGGTTAATGAGGAAAACCAGGAGCAATTGGATATTCTGGAAGTAGACAACACCAAAGTCAGACAAGCTCAGATCGATCGACTCAACAAATTGAAAAATGATCGGAATCAGAAACAAGTCGAACACACCTTAAATAACTTGGAACAAGCTGCTCGTAGCGGTAAAGGAAACTTATTGGAGCTGGCAATAGAATGTGCGAGAGAAAGAGCAACCTTAGGCGAAATCTCTCTTGCTATGGAAAAAGTTTTTGGAAGGTACCAAGCCACCATAAGGAGTATTTCAGGTGTTTATTCAACAGAAGCAATGCAGGACCAAGATTTTCAAATCGCGCGTGAAATGACTGAACGTTTCGCGAAACTCGAAGGCAGAAGACCAAGAATTATGATCGCCAAAATGGGTCAGGATGGGCACGACAGAGGAGCAAAAGTAATTGCAACATCTTTTGCAGACATTGGTTTTGATGTTGATATCGGCCCTTTATTTCAAACACCAAAAGAGGCTGCCAAGCAAGCCGTGGAGAATGATGTGCATATTTTAGGAGTATCCTCTCTAGCGGCAGGACACAAAACACTCATTCCGCAGGTAATTCAGGAGCTGCATAATCTTGGAAGAGAGGACATAATGGTTGTTGCAGGCGGGGTTATCCCACAACAAGATTACGACTTCCTGTATAAGGCAGGAGTATTCGGCGTGTTCGGTCCCGGGACAAAAATATCAAGTGCTGCACAAGAAATCCTAGCACTTTTATTGAAAAGTGTGGAATAATTAACAACGAAATAAGCAATTGCCGAAGCAATGAAAAAGTTTATTATTTTCGGCATGGATATTGAAATCCGAAAGAAAATTTTAACCATGAAAAAATTACTTTTCCTCTGCATAACCTTCTCATTTGCTCAAATTCTCAACGCTCAAGCACCAGGTTACGATGACCTAAAGATTTTGTATGCAGATGCCAACTATGAGAAATTGGTGAAACAAGCAGAAAATTATTCCTTAAAAGAGGACTTAAAAAAAGACCCTATTCCACATGTTTACTTGGCAAAAGGATTGTACAAAATCTCCAAATCAGGTGCTCAGGAAGAGAAATTCAAAAACGCCTATAAAGATGCTATTAATGCCCTTTCCAAGGCAATTAAAATTGTCAAAGACAGTACTGAGTTGCTTGTAGATCATATGGATTTTATATCCGAATTCCAAGGATCTATGGTCGAGATGATTTCGAATGATCTTTCAGTTAAAGATTACAACAAGGCCTCCGGGTGGGTAATGAAATATTACAAAATTGCTCTCAATTCTACGGGAGCGAAGTATCTAGATGGGGCAACAAAATACCGTAAACAGGATAAAAGTGGTGCAGGAACTTTGTGGAAAGAAGCTGAGGCTGGGTTGAAAAAAATTACCTCAATAGAAGATTGGACTGAAGGTGATAAAAACATGCTCAAGATAGGCATTATGGAAACGGCTGAATGCTATATTTCTTCAAAACAGCCTGCTAAAGCAAAAGATGTCATGAACAAAGTCGCTCCCTGGTTCGAGAATGATGCTGATTTCAAAGAAAAGTACGATTCGTTGGTAAATTAATTCAGTCGTCCTTTTAACAAACTTTGTTTCAAAACTCTTGATGTAGCGTTCTATCCTCTAAAGAATCATTTTTAACTTTGATTTGTGGATCTCTCGCGTTATTCGAAATATTACAAAAACAAATACATCATTGCCGGAGTAGTATTCTTTGTGTACTCTCTTTTTCTGGATGATTTAGACGTATTCACGATTTTTAATCAGAACAGAAAACTCATTCGACTTGAGGCGTCTTGCAATGACATCTCCAGAAAACTGGATTCAACACGTACACTTTACCGGGACCTTCGATACAATGGCACTTTGGAAAGCTTTGCACGAGAAAAGAAATTCTTCAAGAAAAAGGACGAGGATATTTTCGTGATCTCCTATCAATAAATTCTGACTCACTCAATAATTATTATTGCCTTGAAAAAACTGCCTGTTTTCGCCATTGTTATTATTGTAGTTACTTCGCTAGCGATTTGGAAAACACTCAGCTCACCCTCCTCTGAAGTTAAAAACGCTGATCTTCCAAAAGACGATCGAGAGGAGAAAAGAAACAAAGAGGCAGTCTCAGCTACCAACGAAAGGATTATTGTTATTGACTTCGGTCTCCCAAGCTACAAAAAAAGGCTTTGGGTGAAAGAAGGAAAAAAAGTACTTCTCAACACCTACGTCACTCATGGTAAAATGTCCGGACTTATTTACACCACTGAATTTTCGAATGAATTGGGATCAAACATGTCTTGTTATGGTAGATTCAAAACATCTGAAGTGTATATTGGAAAACACGGGCTAAGCATGCGAGTGATTGGCTTGAACCATAGCAATAGTAATGCTCTAAAACGAGACATTGTATTTCATGCCGCGGAATATGCTACGGAGAAATGGCTTCGAAAATACGGCAAATTGGGACGCAGTCTAGGGTGTTTTGCAACAAGTACAAAAGATAACCGAAAGATTATTCAGCTTGCCAAAGAGCGTGGCTCGATTGACGTTTACGTTTTTAGATAATCCCCTTAATTTAAGCGATACAATCGTTCGTCAAACGAATTCTCCAGAACAACACCCGGAAAATAGAATCTTATAATCTGTTGGTAATTGTATCCTAATCGTGCCATTTTCATCGCACCTTCCTGACACATCCCAACACCATGTCCAAAACCTCTTCCGTTCAAGACCACTTCCTCTCCCTCCAAATGACAGGAGAAAAAGGTAGATTTTAAATCAAAATGATCACGAATATCTCTTAAGGGAATCCCGAAAATCGGATGTAAATAAAAGGCCATTCGCTCTTTTTGATCGAAGTTACAAACCATTGAAGCACACAAGCTATCATAAATTGGGTATCCGTATTTAAGTACCAAAAATTCGATCCATTCCTTTTTTGGAATGCGCTTCTCCCACGTAGCCTGTTTTGTATATATACAAAACGTGTCTTTGAATGAGTTCAGATATGGAATTTCCTCATTCCAGATCATTTGTGGCTCACAAGTTTGACCGCCACAGTTGGCATGAAAATACGCATCGATAAGGCTTCCATTTCCTGTTCGAATAATAACATCGCGAGTTTGTCGAACCGCCGAGTCTATCTCCGGAGAATACTTCAACATACTCAAATAAGCCTGGCAATGAGTTCTGTCACATAAATCAAATCCTTCCTTTTTATGTTTTTGGAGATATTTGAGTGCATATGTTCGACTTATTACTGCCTGCACCTTGTAATACTCGATGTTTTTTCCTGGACCACCTTCGGATTCCACAACCCCGCCAAGATAATGGTCCATATCAACTAGATTCACCAATGTTAGACCTTTTGTGCCTGCCGTAAGCTCAAAATCATCCATGTATTTGCGCTGCTTCAAAGCAGGTGATTTTGGAGCAAGCACCAGAGAGGTTCCCGGTTGATTTTGCAAAAGGAATACCTTTGAAAAAGTTCCCAATTCAACATTATTTTTGCGAAGTATCAGACTGCCTTTTTTAACAAATGATATTTCTACAAATTCATTTGGAAGGATCGCTCCGAAATCTGATGTGTCTCCTAAAATTCGATAGCTGCCATCATTGTAGCTCAGATGGATTCGAAGCACATTGTTCTCTCGGTATAGGCCAATACGTAACTGTTGGCAGTTGGCATGAACAGCAGCACATAATACAACAACTAGTAAGATGATTCTCACGACACAAAATTATAGTGCTTCCAGTCAAGTTTAATTTGAAAGCTTCAGAGTTTTCAACAAGGACCGTGCAACTTTATCACTTGCACCACCTTGCCCGAGTTCTGCATGCAGTTGATCATAAGCATGAAGCATAGCTTCCCGGTTTGGTCCGCCCTTCAACACTTTCAATAATTCTTCGCGCAATCGTTCTGCGTTGCATTCGCTTTGAATTAATTCGGTAACCACTTCCCTGTCCATGATCAAATTTACCAATGAAATGAAGCGAATTTTAATAAGTCGCCTCGCAATATGATACGAGATTGGAGAACCCTTGTAACAGACCACTTCAGGAATTCGCAACAAAGCAGTTTCAAGCGTTGCTGTTCCAGATGTGACTAAAGCGGCCTCAGCCACGGAAAGTAAATCGTAGGTATGTCCAAAATAGATCTCTGTATTCTTTCCTGTAAGTGTTTGGTAGAAGGCTTCCTCCAAAGCAGTTGAACCAGCCACAATGATTCGGTAATTTGTAAGAGATTTCACCGCCTCTAGCATTATTGGTAATTTGACGGAAACTTCCTGTCTCCTGCTTCCGGGAAGCAGAGCTATGACAGGCTTGTCTGAAGAAATATTCAATTTACGAATAAAATCTTCTGAGGGCTGAAAATTCTTCAACTCATCCAACAAGGGATGTCCTACATATTCGACCGAATAATTGAACTTTTCATAAAATGCTTTTTCGAAAGGCAGGATAACATACATGTGATCCACAAACCGCTTGATCTTGTGCACTCTGGACTGTTTCCAGGCCCAAACTTGAGGCGATATATAATAACACACCTTTACCCCATTTTTATAAGCCCACTCAGCGATCCTGAGATTGAACCCCGGATAATCGATCAAAACAAGAACATCTGGCTTAAACTCAAGAACATCTGTCTTACAAGCAGACATGTTCTTAAGAATCGTTCTGATGTTCAGCAACACTTCCAGAAATCCCATAAAGGCGAGATCTCTGATGTGTTTCACTACTTCACCTCCCGCATCACGCATGAGATCACCACCCCAGCAGCGAATACTCAGATTTTCATCTTCCTTCAACAACGCCTTTATCAGATTGCTTCCATGAAGATCGCCTGAGGCTTCACCTGCAATCATGTAAATACGCTTCTTTAGAGAACCGCTCATTTACATAATCAGGTTGACGTAAACAATATATGGAAGGTAACAAATAGTCCCCAGGATGATCCCCATTGCCAATCCGTAATTGTTTCGGTTGATGAAAATATAGAACCAGATCAGATTTGAAATGATTGCCAGTGAAATTATTTTACTCGAAGCCTGTTTACTCATCAGGAACATATTCCAAATCTCTCCGAAGGAAAACCCTCTGGATAAAGCAAGTAAAAAGATGACCAAAGGTGCAAATATCAAAGGAGAGAAAATTCCGATCAGCAAGCCATAGGTATGATGTCTAGTCCAGTTTCTTAAATTCATTTATTCCAGTTTTTGAATTGATCCATAACCTTATAGGCGGTCATATCGAATTGTGTGGGAACAACACTAGCAAATCCATTTTTGAGTGCATGAAGATCTGTTCCTTCATCTGCATCTTTTCGGACAAAATCCCCGGTGAGCCAAAAATAAGGTCTGCCAAACTGATCCACACGCTTGTCAAAACGATCTTCCCAAAATGCATGTGCCTGACGGCAAATTTGGAAACCCTTTAGCTCAGCTGAAGGTAATTTAGGCACATTTACATTGAGACACACGTGTTCCGGCATCGATTCTGACAATACTTTTTCTATGATGGTCTTCGCGATAAGCTGTGAACCGGAGAAATCAGCATCCGAATTAAAATCACTGAGTGAAAATCCAATCGAAGGAATATTCTCCATTGCCCCCTCTACAGCAGCCGACATCGTACCGGAGTAAAGCACGTTGGTCGATGTATTCTCTCCATGATTTATCCCTGACAGAATCAGATCCGGCCTTCGATGCAACACCTCGGAAATACTCAACTTCACACAATCAACTGGTGTCCCCGAGCATGTAAAAGCTTCCACTTCTTTAAAAATATCCGATTTGTCGAGACGAAGTATTTGATTGACAGTAATGGCATGCCCCATCCCTGATTGCGCTTTATCCGGGGCAACAACCACAACCTCACCGAAGTTGACGGCAACCTCCACTAACGAGCGGATTCCCTTGGATGAGATGCCATCGTCATTCGTAACGAGGATCAAAGGTTTTGAAACTGTCTTCTTCATACAATGGCGAATGTAGAAAATATTAGCACAAACGCGTTGATAAATCTTCTGTAAAAAATGAATTTCAACTCCATTTACTAGTGATTTTGACCGTAATTTTGAAAAATGAAATCATTCCTATCTGTTGAATTGCTAAATGAGCTCAAAACCATTACGGAGCAGAACATTCAATTTGTCAGAGAGCGTTTGACGAACCTTTCTCCTTCGCAAAAAAGCTGGAAAAAAGATTCGAAGTCTTGGTCTGTGAATGAGATTCTAGCGCATTTAAACGAATATGCCGCCTATTACAACAAAACAATAGCTCTAAAAATAGAACGCACGCGATTCAGGGAACCGCGTGAGCGATTTATGTCCTCACCTCTGGGCAGATCTGCCTGGAGCTCGATGAAGCTTGGCAATCTAAAGAACATTAAACGTCCTATTCGGTCTCCAAAAATGTATAATCCTACATTGAATCAATCAATTTCTTTGGAGAATGCATTGGACACTTTCGAAAAAGGACAGGTTGAAATGATCGAAATACTCAAAAAAGCAGAAAATGTGAATTTGAGAAAAGTCAGAATTCCTATTTCTATCTCCAAGATCATTCGATTCAGACTGGGGGATGCACTTATGTTTGTTGTATATCACAACGAAAGACATATCCAACAAGTCGCAAAACTTATTTCATCTCCGGGGTTTCCTGAAAATTCAACCGAAAAATGAATTATGCCTATTGTTTCGTCAGTATTTCTCCTATACGTTCTGAGGAGAAAGACAGCTCTGAAATGGTCACTCAATTGTTGTTTGGGGAAGCGGTAACCATAGTGGAACGCAACGGCCAATGGGCAAAGATCCAAACTGTTCTTGACGGATACAGTGGATATTGTGATGTAAAACACTTGAAACCTATTACACACAAAGAATTTCGCCAATGGATAGACGGACATGGGTACCTTGAGAACCAATCACTTGTTTTGATGACTCCTTGGGGGCATCAAAATCTTGTCAGAGGCTCACTTATCCCTCAGGCACCGACAGATGCATTTAACATCGGGAAAGAGGTTTTTTCATATGTTGACAGCCCGCAAACTAAGACCTGGAAAAACGTCAGTGAGGCAGCTTTGACATATCTAAACACGCCCTATTTGTGGGGCGGAAAATCACCATTTGGAATAGATTGTTCTGGGTTAACACAATCCGCTCTACGTTTCTTTGACATAAACCTTCCCCGCGACGCCTCTCAGCAAATAGAATGTGGACGATCGATACATTTTGAAGACCGCTCTGCGGGAGACCTTGCCTTTTTTCATAACCAGAGTACAGGGAAAATCATTCATGTTGGTTTTTGTTTTGAAAATGACCGGATCATTCATGCCTCAGGTCGTGTACGAGTTGACCACCTTGATTCAGAAGGAATACTCAATGAAGAAACAAACCAGCGAACACACTTCTTACATTCCATTCGACGTCTTTAGGGATTGATTGAAATAATACCGATATTCGCAAAAAATACATTCATGAGGGTATTGATCACAGGTGGAGCAGGCTTTATAGGAAGTAATCTGGCTAAACGTCTTGTGCAGGACGGACACAATGTTGTAATACTTGACTCCCTTCTGAGGGGCAATAAATTGGACAAGGAAACCTATTCCAAGGTAGAATTCATCAAAGGAGATGTGCGGAATTTAGACGTTGTCACCTTGGCAAGCAAGACTTGTGACCTTATATTTCACTTTGCTGCCGTTCTGGGTGTGGACATTGTTGCTGACAACCCTGTTGAAACAATGGATGTTGAAGTAATTGGTACAAGGAATGTCGTTGAAGCGGCTTTTACAAACAATGTAAAAAAGATTCTTTATGCTTCCACAAGTGGTATTTACGGCCACTCGGCGATCGATAATTCTCTCACCGAAGAAGTTTTGGTAGACCCTAGAACTTCATACGCTATGGCCAAACGATACAATGAAATTTATCTTGCTTCTCACCATGAAGAGAAAGGATTAAACGTAGTCTCTTTGCGGTTTTTCAATGTGTATGGAAAGAATCAGGATAACCGAATGGTTGTTCCTCGCTTTTTTGAACAAGCCATGGAGAATGAAGCCATAACGGTTTTTGGGACAGGAAGACAAACAAGGGATTTTACCTATGTTGACGACACCGTAGAGGCGTGTATCCGATTAATGTCAATCAATGGATGTCACATTGTAAACATCGCAAATGAGGCAGAATGGTGTATAGAAGACCTTGCCATCATGATCAAAGAAATAACAGCTTCTACATCAGAGATCATATATCTGGAGGCTCCTAAAAAGCGTTACGACTATGAAGTTGAAAGACGTGTTGGAAGCTCTGAAAAATTGATGGGGCTTACAGGATACAAACCGCTCACAAGTTTGAGAGAAGGATTGCTTGAAATTCATAAAGAAAAACAACTTTAAAAATTAATCGGATGAACAGGGATAGTGAAATTTTTGAATTGATAGAGGCAGAAAAGCAACGTCAATTGCACGGCATCGAATTAATTGCGTCAGAAAATTTTGTTAGCGAACAGGTTATGCAAGCGATGGGCAGTGTTTTGACCAATAAATATGCAGAAGGACTCCCGGGAAAACGCTATTATGGCGGTTGTGAAGTAGTGGATAAAGTGGAACAACTCGCGATCGACAGATTGTGTCAGGTCTTCGGAGCAACTTGGGCAAATGTTCAACCGCACTCTGGTGCTCAGGCCAATGCTGCAGTTTTTCTTGCATGTCTTCAACCAGGTGACAAAATATTGGGCTTTGATTTATCGCACGGAGGCCACCTGACCCACGGCTCACCTGTTAATTTCTCCGGAAAACTTTACAAGCCAATGTTTTATGGTGTTCAGAAAGAAACCGGTCTCGTCGATTATGACATGTTGGAAGAAGTTGCACTTCGTGAAAAACCGAAAATGATTATTTGCGGTGCTTCTGCATACAGCCGCGATTGGGACTATGCGAGAATACGCAAGGTTGCGGATCAAATTGGCGCACTTGTTTTAGCGGATATTTCGCACCCTGCAGGACTTATCGCTGCCAAACTACTTAATGACCCTCTGGAACATTGCCATATCGTAACAACCACCACACACAAAACGCTTCGTGGACCGAGAGGCGGGGTAATCATGTTAAGACACAATTTCGACAATCCGTTTGGACTAAAATGGAATAACGGAAACTTAAAATCCATGGCGGCTTTGCTTGATGCTGCTGTTTTTCCTGGTATACAAGGTGGTCCGCTTGAACACGTGATTGCAGCGAAGGCTGTTGCTTTTGGAGAGGCCCTGACAGAAGGTTATACAACATACATGGCGCAAGTTCAAACCAATGCCTCCGTAATGGCAGCTGAATTCATCAAGAAAGGGTATCACATCATTTCAGGAGGCACGGAAAACCACTCTATGCTGATTGACCTGAGATCTAAAGGAGTTACAGGAAAAGACGCAGAGAACGCACTTGTCCGAGCAGATATTACGGTCAACAAAAACATGGTTCCGTTTGATACCGAATCTCCCTTCGTAACCTCAGGAATTCGTATTGGAACTCCGGCCATAACCTCACGCGGCGTGAAAGAAAACGAAATGACCGCAGTAGTTGACCTCATCGATCGTGTGCTAATGAATATTAGCAATGAAGCAACGATCGATCAAGTTCGAAAAGACGTGAACGCTCTTATGGGAAAACGCCCATTGTTTACCTGGTAAAACCCAGATGTCGGGGATCGTCAAAATCTACACTTCCAGAGTTGACTGGTTCTTTAAAGGGGTGATGCTCTTTGTAGTGTGTATTGATATTGCGGGAGCAATTTCGATTTTTTATACATCAGGAGGCAAATTCTCAGAGGTGTTTCCTTTCATTGGTGTTATGAGCATGACCGTAATGCTACTAGTTGGTCTCATTTACACAACGAGGTATGAAATTAGAGAACATGAATTGTTTTGCCGTAGTCTGATTTTTTGGAAAAAAATGCCTTTCGAGGGAATCTATAGAATTCAGAAAGACAAGAATTTCTTTGTGGGATTAAAATTAGGTCTTGCTCTAAAAGGCCTTGTCATTGAATCGAAAAACGGGGATATTTACATCTCACCGGAAAATTCAAATGAATTTATTCAAGATCTACTTGAAAAGAATCCATCTATCGAAGTCAAGTAGCCGATTGCTTTCGAATAATTCTCCAGAACAACGAGGGAAAAAAGCTTTTGATTTTAACAGCCAGAATTTCCTTGTTACCAATAAGAACCTCTTTCTTTTTGCGAGTCAACGCATTTAAAAGCTGATGAGCACATTGATCTGCCGGCATGCCGGTTTCTTGATTGTGGTCCATGACGCCATGTGCTCTTCCTTCGGAATTAAGTGCGTTCAATGAAATATTGGTATTGATCTTTCCTGGACATGCGATTGTTACGAAGATGCCATTTTTTTCCTCTTCGAGCAACAGACTTTCATAAAACCCATGTAAGGCATGTTTTGATGCACTGTAGGCTGAACGTAAAAAGAATCCAAATTTTCCTGCAATGCTCGAGATCACCAAAATCTGTCCACTACTCTGTTGTCGCATGTATGGCAAAGTGGCCTTGGTTAATGCGATATTCCCAAAGTAATTGATCTCCATTATCCGACGATCAACCTCCATTGGAGTATCGCCTGCCGTAGAGCGCTGACTCAAGCCACCATTATTGATCAGAATGTCAATGCGGCCAAATTTCTCAAAAACTTGTCTTGCTTTGATTGGAAAATCTTCAGAATGCTCTAGATCCAATGGTAGAACCATGTGATTTCCTGTCTCCAATGTCTGAAGAACCCCTTCAAGAGATGCGGAATTTCTTGCAGACAAGATCACGTGCGCTCCAGCCTTTGCAAGAGATTTAGCCAATGCTTCACCTATACCGGAGGAGGCCCCTGTGAGCCAGACGACTTTATGTTTGAAATATTCGTTCATAAAAAATCCCAGTCCTTTTGGACCGGGAGTAGTTTTTGTTCTAGTTACATTTAAAGATCACCAGGTAAAACGGCCTCTTTTACCGTTTTTTGCTTCGGCTTTAATTTCTCGATAAAAATGACCTTAAATTTTTCACCGTCAGGCGTATAGATCATTTGAGAAATTCCGTTTTCGATGGTCGGCGGAGCTTTTTTATCGTTGTAAAATTTCTTCTCAACGAGCTCATAGGTATTATCGTCAAACATTATAAAGAGGGAAACGATCTGTCCATTCTCGACCTTGACCTTCCCAGAAACACAACGTGTGCCTTCTTTTTCGAAATAGCTGATGATAACATTGCGGTGCATATCATCCGCAACAGTGTAAGATCCTCGCTTGGCAAATGCCTCCTCAAGACGTTTGTAACAGTCATCCTGAGAGAACAAAGTAAAACCAAGTAGAAAGGATGATACGATAAGTAAACCTTTTTTCATAATGTTGTTGTTGTTTTATGGGCTTTTGACCCGATTCAAATATAACAAGTTTGGCCGAAAGTCTTCAAGTTAAATGAATTATTTATTTTTGAAAAAATTCAGCCGGATGTCCGATTTACAAATAGCAGACCAATTTTCCGAAGCAAGCCGAATCCTAATGGAATTCAGCACGGAAGAGAATTTTAAAAAAATCGAAGCTGCCGGTCAGGTCATGGTCCAATCACTCAACAAAGGAGGCAAAATATACAGTTGCGGCAATGGAGGTTCAATGTGTGATGCGATGCATTTTGCCGAAGAGCTTACTGGAAGATATCGCAACGACCGTAAGGCTATACCCGCCATGTCAATTTCAGACCCAAGTCACCTTTCCTGTGTATCGAATGATTTTGGGTATGACCAGGTTTTTTCAAGATTTATTGAAGCTTTCGGTCAAAAAGGCGATGTTCTTCTGGCTATTTCTACTTCAGGAAATTCTATCAACGTGCTTCATGCAGTAGAAACGGCACGTTCTAAAGGAATGAAAGTCGTTGCACTGACGGGCAAGGACGGTGGAAAAATAGCCCAAATATGCGACATTGAGATCCGCGCACCTAAGAGTGAATTCGCCGATCGCTCACAAGAAATTCACATCAAAGTAATTCACGCTTTAATTGGCTTTATCGAAGCTAACATTCAGTGAAAACATCTGTTGAAAAACAGAGTATTCAGAAGTGACCTACGCTCAATTATTTAACTAAATTTGCCCTTTCAAAGGCGAAATGTCCAACCAGGAATTACAAACTACCGTTAAAAATATTTTTTCTGCTTACCTAGAGCAGAACGGTCACCGAAAAACACCCGAACGGTACGCAATTCTGGCTGAGATCTACAACTATCAGGGACATTTTGATGTGGAATCACTTTACCTTAAAATGAAGAATCAAAATTACCGTGTATCTCGGGCAACACTCTACAATACGATTGATTTGCTCTTGGCATGCAACCTGGTAAGGAAACATCAATTTGGAAAAAACATTGCCCAATTCGAGCGTTCTCATGGTTCAAAACAACACGATCATGTGATTTGTACAGATACCGGTGAGGTAATAGAGTTTTGTGATCCTCGAATTCAAAACATCAAAGATACCATCGAGGAATTGTTTGGAATTACAGTTCAGCATCATTCACTCTATTTCTACGGAGTGCGAAATCAAAATAATGATAAATAATATGTCTCTCGGTTTTAATTTGGAACATACACCGTCTTTTAGTCTTCTTTCCCTGAAAGGAAAGATATTAAGTGAAAACGAGCTGGACAAGGTGAAAGAACAAGTCTTTCCTATGGATACGCCAAACAAAAATTGGATCGTGGACCTGTCAGAATTGACCCATACAAACTCTTCAGGAATTAGTTTTTTGGTCAAAATGATGACCCGGGCAAGGGTAAATGACGGAGAGCTTGTAATATCCGGAGTTTCAGGATCAGTAGAAACTCTTTTCAAACTGGCAAAGATCGATTTGATATTCACGATTTTCAACACACCTTCCGAAGCGAAGGATTTTTTCAAAGCAAAAGCATGAAAGTAGATGTATTACTTGGTTTGCAATGGGGCGACGAAGGCAAAGGAAAGATTGTCGATGTCCTGACACCAAACTACGATATTATTGCCCGTTTTCAGGGCGGACCAAACGCAGGGCATACGCTGGAATTTGAAGGGATTAAGCATGTTTTGCACACGATACCCTCCGGAATTTTTCACGGAAATGTGATAAATCTGGTAGGCAATGGTGTCGTGATCGATCCGGTGATTTTTCAAAAAGAGCTGGAGAAACTGGAGCCGTTTAACATTGATTTCAAAAATCGCCTGTTGATCTCCAAAAAGGCGCACCTTATCTTGCCTACCCATCGCCTTTTGGATGCCGCAAGTGAAGCTGCGAAAGGAAAAAACAAAATCGGCTCCACTTTGAAAGGAATCGGCCCCACTTATATGGACAAAACAGGTAGAAACGGGTTGCGTGTAGGTGACATTTTCACTCCGAATTTTAGAGAAAAATATAACGCTCTGGTTGAGAAGCACGTTGGAATCTTAAGTCACCACGAAGGATTTGAGTATAATCTAAGTGAACTGGAAGGGCCTTGGTTTGAAGGAATTGAGACTTTGAAAAAATTAACAGCCGTTGACAGTGAGCATTACCTCAACAATGCTCTAAAACAAGGCAAAAAAGTACTTGCTGAAGGTGCTCAGGGAACTATGTTGGACATTGATTTTGGTACCTATCCTTTCGTCACTTCATCTAATACGGTAACCGCAGGAACCTGCACAGGTTTGGGAATCGCTCCAACCCGTATCGGAAAAGTAATCGGTATTTTCAAAGCTTATTGTACACGTGTAGGAAGCGGCCCCTTCCCTACAGAGCTTGACAATGAGACAGGTGAAGCAATTCGTCAGGAAGGGAGAGAATTTGGCGCAACAACAGGTCGACCCAGACGTTGTGGATGGATCGATCTTCCTCAAATGAAATATGCGATCATGGTAAATGGTGTAACCGAACTTTCCATGATGAAAGCAGATGTCTTGAGTATTTTTGATTCCATTCAAGCGTGCACCCATTACATGATCGATGGAAATAAAACAGAAGAATTTCCGTTTGACGTTCAGGATGCGAACATTGTCCCGGTATACGAAGAGCTTGAAGGTTGGAATTGCGACCTGACTGCGTTGGATAACTACACCAATGCTCCTGATGCATTGAAAAACTATGTCCGCTACCTGGAGGAAAAACTAGAGGTTCCAATCAATGTTATCTCGGTTGGGCCGGACAGAAAACAAACGTTAAGCAATCATTGACTTGAAACGAATGTCTGAAATACTGAAAATTGCGCTTCTATCGGGCGCATTTTTTTTACCGTACGTTCAGATGAAGGCGCAAAACAGTGTACTTGAACTCCTTCCCGGTTCAGAAGTCTTGGGATACAACAAAAAGCTTGGGTATCAGTACCTGGTGGGAGGCGTAAATTTTCGATATCAGGGAAACACGATGTATTGCGATTCCGCTCATTATTTTGACAAAATCAATGTCGTTCGTGCATACGGGAATGTACACGTGGTCAAAGAAGATATCAACCTGTTTTGTGATTCGCTTTATTACAATGGCAAAAGCAGAAAAGCTAAACTTTGGGGGCATGTTCGGGTGCGTGACCTTGAATACAAACTCACCACGGATTCTCTGGAATACAATGCAAAAAAAGGCCAGGCCATTTACCGGAACGGAGGGAAAATAGAAAGCATCGTTTCAAAAGAAGTATTAACCAGTCGTGTAGGGTATTTCTACCCGGAAACCAAAAATTTCTTTTTCAGAGGGAAAGTAAGTTACAAAAATGAAGAGCTTTCGATGACGACAGACACCCTACAGTACAACTATGCCAAACAGTTGACTTACTTCTATGGCCCTACAAAAATCATAAGAGATACCACCACCCTGTATTGCGACCGCGGATGGTACCACATCCCGACAGAGGAAGGAAGCTTGATCGGAAATGCTAAAATTCTGGATGGTTCAAGAACGATCACCGGAGACACCCTACTCTATCAACCTCAAAAAGGCCGTTCGAGTGGAAGAGGAAACATTTACTACCGAGACACACTCAAAAACATCTGGTTTCAAGGAGATCGAGCAGTAAGCAATGACAAAGAACATTTTGCGTTTCTAACCGGACATGCGTTGGCCGTTAAAATTCAGAAAAAGGATACGGTATATATCCATGCGGATACCTTGTACAATTTGAATGATTCTTCTGGAAACACTGTTCTCTCGAAGGCTTACCATGGTGCGAAACTTTTTCATAGTTCTTTTCAGGCAAGTTGCGACAGTTTGAATTATGACGAACTGAACGGCAAAGTTGAACTCTTTAAACAACCCATTGTCTGGACTAAAAATGCAGAGCTGAAAGGAGACAAAATCGAACTATTTCTTAGTGATTCCCTGATCGAACGAGCTGAAATCTTCGATAATGCAACTGCCATCATGGAAGTAGATTCTGGAAATTATTACAATCAGGTAGCCGGAAAAAAAATAGTTGCACTGTTCACAGACAATGAGCTTATCCGAACGGATGTTACCGGCAACGCACGCACGATCTTTTATCCAGAAAAAGAAGAAAAAACGGATACTTCGTTCGTTATAAAACGTGTAGGTATGAACAGACTTTATTCTAGTGATCTGAGAATTTATCTGGACAGTGGTGAAGTAACTGGTGTGACCTATTTCTCTCAACCTGATGGCGTCTTCTACCCCATCGACCAGATCGATCCGGAAGAACAATTCATTCCAGAATTCAAATGGAATCCAACCCTACGTCCAAAAGACGCTGAGTCCTTATTCAATAAGCCTTAAACATTATTGATTTTCTTCCTCAGAATCCCAACGCTCAACACGCTGAACACCTTCTACTTCTTCGAATTTGCGCATCAATTGCTCCAGATGCTCCGTATCATACACTAACACTTTCATCCTTCCTTCAAAAATGCCGTCAAAGGAATCAAAGCTGATGGATTTCATGTTTACATTATGCTGCTTTGAAATAATTTCCGTCAATCTATTTACAAGACCTAGTTGATCAATGCCACTAATCTGAATCGCAGCGATGCGCTCAACCAAATCCTGGGATTTCCATCGTGCTTTAATACACCGGTATGCCATTTTAGACATCAAATGTTCCGCATTTGGACAATTGTTGCGATGGATCTTAATGCCCTCATTGATTGTTATAAAGCCAAAAACCGGATCGCCGGGAATCGGATTACAACAGCGTGCTATCTGATACTGGATATTTTTAAAATCCTCCCCAATAATGAGCGTATCTGATTTTTCAAGCTTCGGAACAATATCATCCTGATGTTTGGATTTCTTTACCTTTTTCTTTTCTGCCTGAAGCATTCCAGCTACACAATCGATGTCTCGGAGTTTTGTCAGGTCGATCTTTCCTTTTGCTATCCGAAAATACAGTTCGGTAACGGAAGGCAGTTGAAAATACTTCTCAAGAAAAGAAATGTTTTCGGAGGCAAATTTGATGTTGTATTGTTTGAATTTCCGATCGAGGATTTCTTTGCCATCCTGAGCGATCGCTTTGCGCTCCTCATTGAGTGCCGTTCGTATCTTCTGTTTAGCACGCGCTGATTTAACAAATCTGAGCCATTCCTCATTGGGCTTTTGTTTGGAAGAAGTGATGATCTCTAATTGATCTCCACTCTGCAGTTGATAGCTCAACGGAACCAGCCTGTTGTTCACTTTAGCCCCAATACATTTATCACCGATTGCAGTATGTATATCGTAGGCAAAATCCAGAATGGTTGAACCATTTGGCAAACAACGAAGTTCACCTTTTGGTGTAAAGACATAGATCTCTTCCGTGAACAAATTCATTTTGAACTCATTAACAAAATCCATGGCATTCGCATCCGGGTTTTCCATTAAATCCCTGATCTCAGCGATCCAACGGTCAAACTTACTTTCTTCGGAATTGGATTCCTTATATTTGTAATGCGCCGCCAAACCACGCTCCGCAATCTCATCCATGCGTTTAGATCGGATCTGCACTTCCACCCATTTGCCTTGCGGAGACATCACCGTTGTATGCAAGGACTCATACCCATTCGCACGTGGCGTTGAGATCCAGTCACGAAGGCGATCAGGACTCGGCTGATAGAAATCCGTAACGATACTATAGATCCGCCAGCAATCGGGTTTTTCCAGTTCAACAGGCGTGTCTACAATGATCCGAATAGCGAAAAGATCGTACACCTCTTCGAACGGCACTCCCTTGGTGTTCATCTTACGCCAGATGGAAGAAACCGATTTTGTACGCGCCTTGATATCGAAAACATAGCCCTCATGCAACAGAGCTTCTCGAATCGGAGCAACAAAGCGGCGAATGAATCGATTCCGAACATCTTTGGAGGATTTCAAGCTCGCTTCGATGTTGGCATACACATCCGGCTCACTGTACAGCATCGCCAGATCTTCCAACTCACTTTTAACAGAATACAATCCCAATCGATGCGCTAAAGGAGCATAAAGAAATTTTGTCTCTGAGGCAATCTTCAACTGTTTATCGGGACGCATACTTCCCAGCGTTCGCATATTGTGCAAACGATCCGCAATTTTTATAAGTACCACACGGATGTCATCCGAAATAGTCAGGATCATCTTACGGAAGTTCTCCGCCTGAATCGACGCGTTTTCATCGAAAACTTCAGGAATTTTGGTCAGGCCATCAATGATCAAGCGAACTTTAGCACCGAACAAGTCTTCAACATCCCGCAATGTGATGTGCGTATCTTCCACGGTATCATGCAACAGAGCACACGCCACAGCTGTTGCACCAAGTCCCATTTCTTCTGCACAAATACGAGCGACAGCAATCGGATGATAAATGTAAGGTTCCCCAGATTTCCTCCGCATATCCTTGTGTGCCTCCACTGCTACGTCAAAGGCTCTGCGAATCATGCGCGTATCTTCTTTGGATCGACCTTCTACAGCTCTTAATAATCCTTTGAATGCATTGAGGATCTCTTTGCGCTCCTTTTCAAGGTCAATATGAGGATATTTAGACGTTGAATCTGACATTCACTTCTTACTTTTTGGCAGGAAGGATTTTGGTGCTTACTTCACCAAAACCAATGCGTACGCCATTCTTTTCACAATGTCCCCGCATAATCACCGTATCGTTGTCCAGAATGAATTTTCGCTCAGATCCGTCTTTCATTTTCAAGGGCTTGGTTCCTTTCCATGCCAATTCCAGCATCGAACCATACGAATCTTCCGTCGGACCGGAGATCGTTCCTGAACCCATCAGGTCACCACAACGCACATTGCAACCATTTACGGTATGATGTGCCAGCTGTTGAGCCATGTTCCAGTACATGTATTTGAAATTGGAACGGCTGATCATCGTCTCCTCGGAACCTTCAGGTTCAATGGCTACTTCCAGATGGATGTCGTACGAACGTTCACCTTCAAATTTAAGGTAGCTCAACACTTCAGGATCCTGATCCGGCGTGTTCACTTTGTAAGGCTCCAGCGCATCCAATGTAACAATCCATGCGGACATCGAAGAAGCAAAGTTCTTTGCAAGGAAGGGCCCGAGTGGCACATACTCCCATTTCTGGATATCGCGTGCCGACCAGTCGTTGAACAGACACAAGCCAAAAATATAGTCATCTGCCTCAGCGGTACTGATGCTGTCACCCAACGGTTTCCCATCATACGTAATGAAGCCCATTTCTAATTCAAAATCAATTTGTCGCGACGCCTCGTAGATCGGTGGCTGATCATCCTGTGGCTTGATCTGACCTTTTGGACGATGTACCGGAACACCAGAAAGGATCACCGAGCTCGCACGCCCATGGTATCCTACCGGAATCCACAACCAGTTTGGTAAAAGCGCATTTGCCGGATCTCGGAACATGATCCCCACGTTGGTCGCATGTTCTTTCGACGAATAGAAATCCGTGTAATCACCGATCTGCACCGGCATACGCATTTCCAACTGATCCACCGGAATCAACACCTGTGCGACATGATGCTCATTCTTCTGAAGATCGGTCACATTGGAGCGCAACAATTTAGAAATACGGTTGCGAAGTTCACGTGTTCCTTTCTTGCCTTTCTTCATCAGGGCATTGAGGAATTCATTATCGAAATCCGAAAGTTCGAACGAAAGATTTTCTAAATACCCGAGAACATAGAGTGTTTTCAAATCCAACACATGATCTCCAATGCGCACACCAACACGTGGTTTTTCGTTTTTCGTCTGGAAGATCCCGAACGGAAGGTTCTGGATCGGAAAATCAGAATTTTCGGGTACAGGTAC